>BNJT01002134.1_pt1 | contig 269544 bp, 512 predicted proteins | sample 8540491 | NCBI WGS metagenome assembly BNJT01 (sample SAMD00202455, study PRJDB9452) | human saliva metagenome | host: Homo sapiens | reverse complement strand
AACAACTCTTTTTGTTTCAGGTCTTGTAATTTTCACTAGCAGGTTTTAGATATTCATCTAAATTCTTTTGCAAGAGTTTCAAGTTTTTCTTGTTAGAATCTGAACTAATAATAGTTGTTTCTACTTTCTCAATTTTTGAAGGAACTTCATTTGTTGAGTTATTAGTGATTTCTTCTGCTTTCGATGGGTTTTCAACTTTATCACTTGTTAAAGCTACAGTTTTATTCCCCTCACTCGTTACAGTTTCAGCTTTTTTTCTTTTTCTGCAACTTCCTTTTTACCAACTGTTTCCTCATTAGATTTTGATTGAGCTTTTTCTTCTTTCAATCGTTTTAATGAGTCAATTGAATTTTTGAACTAGGGATACTTGTTCATTCACACTTTCTTGCGTTGATTCATTTTCATGCAAAATAGAGTCTGCTTTTTTGGTAGATTCTTTCTTGATTTTCAACTGAACCTAATTTAGAAGCAGACACTTCTGTTATCAATGATTTCAACTCTGATAGTAATGATTGTAACTTTTCTTTTTGAAACCACCTCTTTTGGAGTTTCTGTTTTTCTTTTCTGTTTTTACTAATTAATTCTGTATTAGTTCCTTGGCTTGTACCCAATTCACTAGCTAATACACTTGGACCACCCATTAAAAAAATAATGTTGTCCCAATTAATACACTTGCTGCACCAAAATGATATTTTCGAATCGAAAAACGTTGTTTCATTCCGTACCAGTCGAATGATTTTTTATGATGTTTTTCTTTTTCATAGTTTTTTTCCTTTCACATTCGTAATAATTGCCAGGATTATATATACAATTTTTAAAAATAAATTTTTCACAAAAATAATATACCCAAGCACCTCATTTTACTATTTTTTTCTATTAATTATTCAACAAAAAAATCACGTCAAAACCTTGATTTATTCTAAGAAACACAAACATTTGTGACACGAACCAGTGTCAATACAACTTTGTGGGACAATTGGTCTGTACACAAAACAGTTTAACGCCTGGATTTGTCAAGGGCTTTTAGAGCGAAGCGTCCCTTGACAAAAGGAAAAAGGCGTTGAACTACAATACATTAAGCCGATTGTAACAAGTGCTGCTGTACTATTTGATTTGGTGATTTAAAAATTTAATACACACCTAGCTACATTATTTCCTCTACTAATATATCTTTTATGAGCTTTTCACTAAGCTATCTAAACTCTTAAAGACTCGATTATAAAAATTTTCTTCCATCTTCTCTATGACTACGTTCTACTTTTTCCATTTTGCCATGGAGAGTAGGGTCTAGTTTTTATATGTTTAATGCCTTTTTCTTCTAATTTTTTGTTCGAAAATCGTTTTTACTGGTTACTTCTGGATCATTGGTGAATTCACGTCCGTTATCTGTTTGAATGGTTTTAATACTAAATCCAAATTCTTCTTCTACATTCTCCAAAAACTCTGCTGTATGTGTAACGCTTTTCTCATCTACAATTTTACATACTCGTTTTCTACTAAATTCATCAATAGCGGTTATTTGATAATATTTAATCCCCTTACTGTCCCATCCTATACAGTACTGTGGTACATATTTAATGTCGATTTGTACTTTTTTTCTCCTGGATATGTAGTTGGTATCGGAGCCCATTTACTCTTAGGATAAGTTCTTTTTCTTTTCTTTTCAGTTAAATGAAGTTTTTTTATCATTTTTCATCGCTCCATATGAACGTTTGTATCCTCTTCTTTTGACATTGCACATAAATCTCTGCTAGTCCGTCTCTGCTATAACGTTTGTATATTTTACGTATAAGTTCTAGTTCATGAGTTTTATGTTCATTAGGATGATGTAACGGTCTACGACTTTTTGGAAGTAATGATTGTGCAGTACCATCATATCGACTTCTCCATCGAGCAATTTGTTGTCTAGTTGTATGGTATCTTCTTGCTGCCTTAGCATTATTATCATTTTTATCGCATATTCTACTGCACGCTGTCTTAATTTGATTTCTTCTGTTATAATAGATTTCATAAGAGAACCTCTTTCCTGATTTTTGAGCAACTTCAGTATAACATTGGTTCTCTTTTTATTCTTTTTGTCACAAATGTATGATACCCTAACAAAATCACGTCAAAAACCTTGATTTATCAATATTTATTTTGAACTCCAAACCTTTTTTTATCCCTTTTTCATCTCCTATTAACTCTATCTCTTTATTTTTTATTCAATAAAAGCTACCGCAAACGTTAAATTCACGGTAGCTTTTAGGGGTTTCAATGAACAAATAACGATTCAAATTCTCTTGCAAATCTCAACAGTTCTTTTACTGTTGAAGGTTCCATTTGCGCATGTCCTGCTGCAGTAGAAAAAGACTAATTCAGCATGTGGCAATTTTGTTTTAAATCATACGCCCCACTTGGACGACAATCGACATCATATCTTCCATGAACAATCTTAATTGGAATATCTTTTAATACATCTGCATGGTTAAGAATAAAATTATCATCTTCCACAAAAACAATGATGATAGAAATAATGACATTCCATAATAGCAATCGCAAGCATATCTTCGTCTGATTCCTCACCAACAGTTTCCCTAGGTAATAAGGTCACAATGCCGCCTTCCCATCTAGCCCATTGACGAGCAGCTTCTAAGCGAATTGATGCATCGTCACTTGTCAATCGCTTATAATAAGCAGTAACTAAATCATCTTGTTCTTCAACTGGAATATGATTCAAATAAGGCTCAAATTGATCTGGGAAGAAATCACTAGCTCCTTTTTTGGTAAAGCCAATCAGTATCTTCTTGTCTTCCCTAAGAAAATCCCACGTAAAAATCAATACCATAACCTCTCTGGATATTGAATCGCATAATGAAGGGATAAAGTCGTCCCCAACTTCTCCGAAAACAACCCATTGATCAATTTCAACTTTTCACGGATTTTCTCCATATCCCGAAACTAAATCTTGAGTTGTATTCTCCTCTAATGAAAGAAAAAGGTGACTTTTCCCACAACCACGTTGAGTCAAATTGAATCATTCGGTAAACATCTGGATTAAACAATTGACGTGTTAGCGACTTGAACCTCCACCCAGGACCTCCGTGAACAATTACCACCGGCTTACCATTTGATTTCCTGATTCCGTTACATATATTTGATGAATCGAGGGAGACTTCTAAGTAAAACTCATTATACGGTTCGTTAATTGGAAATAATGTATTATTTTCCATTTTTATCCCTCTCTTATAAATGAGTTAGAGCTACTCGAATAACTTTCATCATAATTTGGTTCATTGGTCATTTCTTGAACAATTTCTTGATAAACAATTGTTCCAGTTTGATCGAATACAAAAATCGAACGTTGGTCTACGCTTAATTCAGGCACATAAATGCATATGCTTCTCCAAATGTAAAAATCAACATCGCATAACATTTCCATTGCAACATCATTTGCCGAACACCAATTTTTAAATTCATCTTTGTTATTTTTACTAATTGTCACTAATTGAATACTTGGATGTTCTTTCATTTTATGGAATGCTTTTTGTTTGAATATCGCAAACTCGAGTATTAATATCTGGAACAACACTGATTAAGGTTACTTTTTCCAGCAAATGATTCTGGAGTTTTAATCTCTCCATGAATGCATTCTAATGAAAAGTGAGAGCTTTTTCTCCTACTGTTGGTAATTCTCCTTTTTAATTCCTATGGGTTATTGTGTCGTGTAATAAACATCATTCATTCTCCTATAATATTTTACAATCAATTTTAATTCAGGCAATACTTCTTCTTCAAACTATGGATTTTTCTTCATCCATCTAATATTTAAAGGCTGAAGGATGTACGATTGGAAAGTATTTGGGTAAATATTCTCGAAAACTTCTTACTGTTTCCGTTAAATTTTCTTTTTCGTTTCTTTTTAAATAATAATTTTTGTGCATATGAACCAACTAATAAAAATACACTCAACCTGTTTCAATAATGGTAAAACTAATGGATGCCATTTTGGGGGCAATCCTTTTCTGGGTGGTTTATCGTCACTTTTTCCCTTTTTCCTGGGTAATAGAGTCCATTGGAACGACTGCAAATAAACCTGAATCATAAAATAAAGATTCATCAACACCTAGCCATTTCTCGTAAACGATCTCCACTTTTATCCCAGGAAAAATTTACGACTTTCTTGAGCCTTTAATCCTGGTGCTTGACCGATAATTAAAATCTTTGCTGTTTCCGGATCCAAAACAATGGTTCAATTCCTTTGCTCTGTAAAGAAATGATTTTCTTCCATCTTGCATAATTTGTTCTTTTTAATTGTTCAAAAGACAATTGTATCATCTCAATTTCTGCTGTAGATTTAACGATGAACAAACATCGCATCTCCAAAACTAAAGAAACGATAACGTTCACGAATAGCATGATGATAGCTTCTAATGTAAAGTCTCGCCCTAAATAAGCACTCACTAACATACTAATGTAGATTTTGGAAGGTGGAAATTTGTAATAAATGCATCCACTACTTTAAATTCATATCTGTGAAATAAATATCTGTCCATCCACTACTTGAACGATTTCTCATGTGATTAGCTGAACCGACTGTTTCTAATGCTACGAATCAGTAGTACCTACTGCAATCACTCGTTTTTTCCATTTTTCTTCGTTTCTGCAATGACCTCTGCGGTTTCTTTTTGAAATATGATAATATTCCGAATGCATTTTGTGGTCTTCTAAATGATCAACAGAAACAAGTCTGAATGTTCCTAATCCAACATGTAACGTAATTGGAACAATTTGAATGCCTTTTTGTTGAATTTTCCATTAATTCTTTTTGTAAAATGTAAACCGGCTGTTGGAGCAGCTGCAGATCCATTTTCCTTTGCATAAACGGTTTGATAACGTTCTTGGTCTTCTAATCGTTCTTTGTTATACAGTGGTAATGGCATTTCACCTAGCGATTCTAAAATCTCTAAAAATACCCCATCATATTGAAACTCGATGATTCTTCCACCTGTTCTAATTCTTCTGTCACAGTTGCCTTTAATCGTCCATCTCCAAACATTACGACTATTTCCAACTTTCATTCTTTTTGCTGGTTTCACAAGGTTTCCCAGCAATCTCCATAGTATTGTGCAGTAATAATACTTCTATATGAGCACCTGTTCCTTCTTTTTCGCCGTATAATCTCACTGGCAATACTCTTGTGTTATTGACAACTAATGTATCGCCTTCTTCTAAATAATCAATAATTTTCAGAAAAATGTTTATCTTCTACACTGTTTCTGTTTTATTAACGACTAATAATCTTGAAGAGTACGATCTTTCAACAGAGTGTTTGAGCAATCAGTTCTTCTGGTAAATCAAAATCAAAATCTTGAGTTGTATAATTCATTCTTATTCCATCTTTCTATTCTAATATCTTCTGTTCAAATGAACATAAGCTTCGAGGGTTACCATTCTTCCTCTTACGAGTTCGCAATCGATCAATTTGTAATAAATATAGTTCTTACATATCTTCGATTTGTTTCAGCATCTTCGAAATATTAGCAACAATTGCTCCTAATCCACTGTTACCATCATATAAATCAATCATCGCATTTAGCAATTTACGGTCAATTGCATCTAATCCCTTTTCATCTACTTGAAGGACTTTAAAGGCTTTTGCGTAATTTCTTTTGAAAATACCACCTTCATTATAAAGCTTGAGAAAAATCACGGACACGTTTTAATAAACGATTGGCGATACGTGGTGTCCCTCTTGAACGAAGGGCGACTTCTCGAGCAGCTTCTTCATGATATCACTTTCAAATACGCTTCATGATTCTCTTAACAATTTCAGTTAACGATTCCTCATCGTAATATTCCATATAGAAACAGATTCCAAAAGCAGTCCCTTAACGGAGCAGATAAAACACCCACGAGTTGTCGCACCTACTAAAGTGAAGGTGGTAATGGAAAATGAACAGGATGGGCTGTGCCTTGTCCTACTACAATATCAACAAAGTCTTCCATTGCAGAATGAGCATTTCTTCAACTACACGAGAGTAAGCGATGAGTTTCATCGATAAACAATACATCTCCAGCATTTAAATCATTTAATAAAAGCAACTAAATCTCAGGTCGTTCAATAGCTGGACCACTCGTTGTTTTAAATTTCCTACTTCTAATTCATTCGCAATAACCATTGCTAAGTCATTTTCCCTAATCCAGGGTCCATATAATAGACATGGTCCAAAGCTTCTTGCCTGCTGCGACAACTTGAATATAAATAGATAACTCTTCTTTTACTTTTTGCTGACCAATATATTGTTGTAAATTTTGCGGTCGTAATGATAATTCCGTAGAAACTTCTTGTTCATTTAAGGGACTACCATCTACAAATCGATGTTCTTCCACACAATTCTTCCTTTCTATTTCATCAATAATTTAAAGGCAATGGATAATGCTTCTTGTGTTGTTTTGAGGTAGCTGCTTCTAACTCTCCAAACTTTTGTAATTTCTTTTGCAGAATATCCTAATCCTAATAATGCTTCTCTTGCTTCTTCTAACTGTTTACATTCCAGTTGCAGTTTCTACTACTGGGTGGCTATTTCTTCACTACAATATTCAGTGAATTTTCCCCTTTAAATCTAATACAATTTGTTGAGGCAGTTTTTACCAACTCCAGGAAATTTTTGTTAAATACGTAATATTGCCGGATTCTACTGCTTGGATAAAATCATTCACATCATCATTTGCTAAAATAGATGCAGCACTTTTGGGTCCGATTCCAAACACTAATTAATTTTTGGAATAATTCTTTTCCTCATCACTTGAAAACCATATAATGTAATCGAATCTTCTCGAACAATTTGTTGAAGTTCTACTCGAATCACTTCATTCAATTTTGATTGAATACGATAAAGTTTGCAAAACATAATTTGATATCCAATTCCATGGTTTCTACGACAATATACGTTAGCTGAATAGCCACTAATTCTCCTTTCAAAGATATTCGTACATCTCATACCTCCGTTAAATTTCTTCCTATTAAGTGTATCACGAAAACGGCAAGATTCTAATAATCTACTGAGAAAATTGCATTAAATGTATGCCAAAAGACGATAGATTTAAATTCTATCGCTTCCATTTTTATTATTAGTAATTTCATTATTCTTCTGTTTTATTTCTGACGTATCTGTAATTACGGTCACCAATCACGCATTTGATCAATAAACTTTTGCTTTTAATCGAGATTCCTACGAATTCATCCATTAATAAGATCCACATAGCCTTTTTAAATCAGCTTTTTGTTTCAGTAAGATAGACTCGATGATTGGATTTGCAAAGGAGATTTCATAGCAACAAGAAGTCTATACATATGCACTGCTTTTGGACTTAATTTCGTAATCTCTTTTCATCTGTATCCTATAGTGCCTTGAACATAATAATAATCCATGATGTTTCAACGAAATATCAAACGGTCCGACTGACTCCTCGCATAAACAACACTGCTGCCATTGAAATGCCACTCCAAATATATTTAACATTTTCAATTTCAAAATAATGCATTAAAATAAATGGATCTGAGATCATTTTCCACCGCACGAATGATACAATTTTCTAATAAATCATACAGCTCTGTATTGACTTGATTCGGTCTTCCATCACTGCATCCTACCAATTGCATCATATACAGTCATGACTGCTTGAACTGCAGTTTGTTCGCACATACGTCGATGATTTTTGAACTTCAAGACATTCCCTAATAAAGCTAAAGCCATTTTGATGAATCGGTTCCAATAAAACAGCTCTTGTAAAGGTAAGGTTGCTGCAGATAAGGATGACTTAATTGTAAATTTCTTACAAAAAACATTGCTTCCAAATTCTCGGAAAAATCTTAACAATCATGTCATGTTCTTTGTATTCTTGTCGAAATAGGAGCAATGCCGGTAAACTTTTGAAAGTATTCCATAAAGTCACCTTAATCTTTATAATCTGTTGTTCGATATCCAAAAGTCTTGTAAATGACTGCTTCACGCCAATCTTTCTCCTGCGCTAACCCATAATTCTAAATAGACTTTATTTCCGAGTAATTGTTCTATATCTTTTCTTGCTCTCACGCCAATTTCTTTTAGCAATTTACCACCTTTACCGATGATAATTCCTTTTTGGGTTGGACGTTTCCACAATAATAATGGCATAAACATGGACTTTGTCAAACTCATCTTTTGCATTTTTATCTACACAGTAACGGCTACTGGTGAGAATTTCCTTCTTTTGTTAAATGTAAGATTTTACTCTAAAGTCAGTTCCGATACAACGAAGTATTCCGGATGATCTGTAATTTGATCACTTGGATAATAGTGAGGGTCCCTCTGGTAAATGATTCGTTAACGTTTTGTCGTTAACTCTTAGAACGTTATTTCCTTGTAAAACTGAAATTGGAATAATTTCAGCGAAATGGAATCGTTTCTTGATACGATTCCGCTCGCAGTCTAATAATTCATCTGGAGAAATTAGGTCAATTTTGTTTGCAACACTATACAGGTGTTTTAATTTTCTTTCAATTTCTCAATAATGAAATCATCACGGACCTCTCTCTGCAGCATTACCGCCACATCAGTGCAGCATCACTTCTTTTAATTGCAGAATAAGCACTCTCCACCATAAAATTTCCTAGTTCATGCTTTGGTTTGTAATTCCTGGAGTATCTACGATTTGACAATCTTGATTCGTATATACCTTGAATTTTTATTACGTGTTGTTTGAGCTTTATCCGACATAATCGCTAATTTTTGCCCTAATATAATTTCATAAAAAGTAGATTTACTCCTACATTCGGTCTCTACCTACAATTTGCCACAAACCACAGTTTAAACTGTTTTGACATATGACTCTCCTTATAAAAACATTTTGTACAATCTTTGGAATAAAAATCCTGAAGCCATAATAAGACACAAAAATTGCTCCCGATTAATACGACACTGCCCGCTGATACATCTTTTGCTTTTAGCAGCTAAATGATAATTGTGTTTCTACCATTAAAATCAAACTGATTGTTCCACAACGGTATTTAACATTTCTAAAATAAACATTAAAAAGACACAAAAATACAATCCGGTACCATTCAACTCTTTCGATGTTTAATAAAATCCTAGTAGCCCTACTCCTATTTGCAGCAACAACATCAAATCCCAAAATTTCGTTCATCTTGAAGAGACAGTTTTAGCTACCATTCAGCAGCATGTTGCATGGATTATTGTTTGAAATGGTGATTTTTCAGCTTGTTTATGCATTTCTTGTTAAACCATAGGCTGTTAAAATTTCTGTTTGTAAGCCTGTCATTTCTTTTTCTTCTTCTTCTGTTTGATGGTCATAACCATTTAAATGTAAGAAAGCCATGTAGCGCTAAGAAGCCTAATTCACGTTCTAGACTATGTCCATATTCTTCTGCTTGTTCCTTTGCACGATCTACTGAGATAATAATATCTCAATGGAAGTCACAAAATTTTCATCTGACGCCATAAAATAGTGGATCCATATCCTCTTCTTCATCATCTAAAAGCAAAACTAATAACATCCGTCACTTTATCAATATTTCTAAAATCTCGATTAATCTCACGAATTCTTTCACTTGGTACAAATGAAAGTACAGCATTCACGATTTTCTGGATAATGTAAATGATAGTCACTTGCCGATGACACGACATCTTCCTACTAATTTTGATATTCTTCTTTACTACTTCAGTTTCTCGTCTATTAATTCAATAAACATAATATTTCCTTCCTATTTTGTTTCTCTTGTGATTGTTAGAGTATTCAATTCTTGGAATGGAATGTACCATTTAAAGATGTCACAATCATGTCTGCAGTGCTATTTCTCTTCATCGTAATATCACATTCTACAAATTGTTCGTCTTCCTAGTCGATTCATAATAATGGAATGAACTAACGCTTCTACTTTTTCCAAAGTTAGTTTCTTTCATCACTTTGAGAGTTGCCGCTTCTGCACTATCCACGATATTTATAACTGCAGCCTCTTTTGTTTGCAGGGCTTTGGTCCTGGATAACGGAAATCTTCTTCTTTTACATCCGGATTATTTTTAATGCTTCTGCATAAAAATATTTCATCCAATGTTGTTCCATGATGTTGTGCACATATCAATGACCAGTTAAGGGTAATTGGTGTTGTTTTAAAATTTCACCCCTTTTTGTCACATGGTTAAAATAATATGAACCGATTCTTCCGCAACATTTGTGAGGCAGTTCCATATGTCAAGGTAAGGTTCTCAATAAAGAATAATGGATGTTCTTTCCAATATCATGATAATAGCAGGCTACTCTGGCTAATTGAGTCACCACCAATTTAACTACACAGTTGGCAGAAATATTTGCAACCAAATTAAACTATGATGATATGTTCCGGGCCTGAGTAATTAGGTCTTTTTAATAATGGTTGACGATTTGGATTCGATAATTCAGCCCACATAATAATACCGAACTATCTTCAAACACATATGATAAATGAGCATTAATATCACCGGTAATAAAAATGATAAAATCCATAATAGTATTAAAAGGCAAAAGATAAACATTGTTTTATTTATTGTTTTGAAATTCATAATTACTGTAGAAAACAAATGGAATCCCTAATATACAGGATAAAATAAATGCTTCATAAATCATTTCCAACCATATTTGATTTTTCCATTTCCTCATGAATAATTCCAATCCATGCAATGACTGATAGAAATACAGTCGTTAAAATTAAATGCAACACATTCGTTGATTTGAGGAAAAGAAAAACCATGAAAAAATTGGTAATAATACAATTGAAAATGGTAAAGTCTTAAACTCTTTGTTAAACGATAGAAGATACACTAAACCCGCAACTGGGAATATTATCAAACCAATATGTGTTCCACTCCTCGATATTTGTACGCTAATATTTTTAATACTAAAACACCAGCAGCAAATATCAAACTAAAAACAGTTAAAGCAATTTATTGTCACTGAAATTAGGTTTATCAGATGCAGTTGGTTTTATAAAATATACAGCTAAGAAAATAATAATTCCTATTAGAATAATAAAAACTATATAATTCATGATAGTTTCATTGTCCATTACTTAACCAAATAATTCAATTAGACGAATCTCTTGATTTGAAATACATGTCCTTCTTGGACAAGCACTTGCCCTTATAAAATTTTACTGGAGTAACAGCTGCTTTTGCCCTTCTTTTGTACAGGTCGCTTCTTTATCACCATTATTTACAATAACGAACAGTTACTAATTGACCTAATAAATCTCTTTCGTATCAGAAAAGTCACTATAGAATAAAATTTCTTCGCTTCTTGAGCTTTTTTGTTGCAGTACTTTTCCTAGCCAGCATTTTTTCATTGTGTTTCTACAACTGATTTGCAATATTTCTCGTAAGTAACTGTTCATTATTCCTTGTAATAATTGAGAAATATATTTATCAAGTATGAAAATTGCAAACTCTCGAATGGATTGATTCTCTTTTCAGTGATTTCTTAAAATATTGGGCGCTCTTTGTGATGGTTGCTACTCTTGTCACAGATTCTTCGAAGAATTACTTTGATCTGTTTAATAATTTCAGCAGATGCTTTAGATGCATTGGTTAATCAGCGGAAAAATTGCTGAATATTTGTTAGTTACTTTCATTAATCGTTCTTGGTCAAATACTAATACATCGCTGACAGCATCCATTGCAATTTATTTGATTTTTCTCTGTTTTGACTCTATCTTCCAAAGTTCTTGGAGCACGAATCATTTCCCTTAGCAACTTGGTTTCAATTCTGCCTATGTAAGTCGTTGGTTTTACACTTCCATATCAATGACGAGTAATGCAACAAATGTTAAAAGAAGCAGGAGGCAAATATAGAAAATGCCCAAAACTTCCTGAGTATAGTTCTGTCTCATTTTCATTTACTCCTTACTTATTCACTTGTTTCTGAATAGGCATCAATAATACTTGAAACTAATGGATGACGAACGACATCAAACGCATCAAATTCTACAAAAAGAAATTCACTAATACCCTTTTAATTTATTTTCTGCATCCTAAATACTCATAACTCCCTTTTGGTAAATCTACTTGTGTTTTATCTCCATTAATAATCATTTTTAGACAAATCCTAAACAGTTCAGAACATTTCATTTGAGCTCTTGTTGTATTTGTGCTTCATCTAAAATAATAAATGCTTTAACTTCTAATGTACGTCCCGCATATAAGCAAGTGGAGCTACTTCAATGACTCCTCTTTTCAATAAACGTTTCGTATGTTCTACTCCATAAATGGCATATAACGCATCGCCAAATCGGACAAATATGGATCCACCTTTTCTTTTCGTCCCTGGTAAAATCCTAAATTTTCCCTAGCTTCAACCGCTGGTCGTGTTAAAATAATTTTCTTTATGACCTTTTTCAAAGCTTGAACCTTATTACAACTGCGGCAGTTTACCAGTTCCTGCGGGTCCAATACCAAACACCATATCTGTTTTCCTTAATGGCATGAATATATTTGTTGTCCAAATGTTTTTGCACAGATGGTTTACCAGAAAATGTGACCAATTTCCTCATTATATAATTTAGAAATAATCCATGTCTCTTTGCCATTTTAATGGCAATTTATCCATTGAGAAATTATGAAATACACGTACTGTATTAATTTGTAGTTGTTCTAATAATAAGTTGTTGCTTTACAGACTCCTGCTTCACGGAAATTAACAATTGTTCTTCGTGGTAATGAGTGTTTTCAAACTTTCTTCAACAATCTTAAATGTTGATCACCATGAGCCAAATAATTGAACAAGTTGTGGATGATCTTGGTTCTAACGCTTGTTTATAGTTTTGTTCTACCACACTATTAACCTCCATTTACTGTATATAGCACTATTATAGCATATTTTTTGACAGTTCTTTTCTGTAGATTTAGTGTGAAGGATTTGATTGTTGTCTTATAAACACAAAAAAGCCACAAAATTTGACTCCAAGCAGCAATGCATCTGTCCAGATTAATTATAGTTTTGCATTCATTCAATCAATTGGTACTACTAATATAAAGGCTTCCTGGTTTCTTATTAATTGTTTTATAAACTATATCTATACAAAATCCGTACTAATATTTTTCTTTCAAATCAATTTCCTCAGTATAATAAATCATTCTTTCCCAGTATAAAATCTACTGCATATATTTTTATAATATCTTCTCCTTTAAGAAAAGTCTCTTCTTTTTTAAATCAAGTAACGATTGAGGAACAATTTTTTTTACTCGTATCTTTTAATGTTAATGCTAAAATTTGTTTTTAATTCTTAATACTTAATCAAATTCTAAATATAAATACCTTCCCGAACCAGTTAATCGAACATGAGGACTTGTTAATTCTGTAACAGAGTTCAAAAATTGCTAATTTTGAAAAGTTGTACCATCTTTTTTACTAGTAAGAAGAAACATCTAATTTTTTATCTAAGCAGTCTAAAAGTTTTTGCTCATAATGAATAATGTAACCCACACATAGATGCATGAAATTGCTTTCTGAAAAATATACTGAAATTTTTGATTACGAAATTTAATATACAACTTTTTTTACCGAAAAATTATCTTTAAAATACTTTAAAATCTTATAAGTGATTGGAATACTATGTACGATTCTAGTATGTTCAAGGTATTTATGGTCCTAGAAATTATTTATTCCCTTCTTCATGTTTTACCTCCAAAAAACGTCCCAATAGTTTGGGACGTTCTCCAATCAGTTTATTTGGTGCTCTGCCACCCTTGACCATATGTTCAAGTTTAATTTCGGATTTTTGGTGTCGCCACCCACTTGGCCCTTATGTTCAAGTTTAATATCAGATTGACCATGAGCCGACCACTCATCTTTAGTTTCAATTATAGCTTTCTATTCATTATTTTCAAGCATATTATCTTGAGAATCATTTACGCTATGGGCTTTTAAACAAAAATCTATTTCATAAATTAATTCTTATTTTCTTTCATCACAAATGACTAAAGTCTATTTGATTCTGATTATCCTAAATAAGGCTTTCCTTGTTCTTTAATGACATTTGCCGTCTGCTTTTCCTTTTAATTCTTGCATAACAACACCCATTAATTTGCAAATTCTTTTTTAGTTGTTGCATAATTTTTTTCAACTACAGTTGCAATGACTTCTTTTACTTCTTCTACTGATAATTGTTTTGGTAAATAACGTTCTACAATTTCAATTTCAGCTTCTGTTTCTAACAACTAATTCATCACGTCCTGCTTTAACAAATTCTGCTAATGATTCCACGACGTTGTTTTGCTTCACGTCTTTCACAGAATTATTAATTCTTCTTAACTTTTAATTCTTCTTTTTATCGATTTCTGCCAACTTGAACATTTTAATCATTCATAATACTGCTAAAGTTTCTTTATCTTTTGCTTTCATAGCTGTTTTAATGTCATTATTTAATGTTTCTTTTAAACTCATGATTTCCCACTCCTTAAAATACGAAAAGGCTGAGACGTAAAATCCAGCCTTTTTGCTTAGTCATATGATACACAGGGTTGACTAGAACTTACGTTTACGAGCTGCCTCTGATTTTTTCTTACGTCTTACACTTGGTTTTCATAAAACTCACGTTTACGAGCCTCTTGTAAAGTTCCAGTTTTAGAAACAGTACGTTTAGGAAGCAGCGAAGAGCATCATCAGTGATTCGTTTTACGAACAACTGTTTTGACATATCCTATTCCCTCCTCGAGCATTAAAGTAACTGTTTTCTTTTGAATAGAATAACCAAACAACGAAATGTCCTTTTTTTATTATAGAAAAGGTTTGCTCAATTGTCAATTAGATACACTAATATTTTCCTTAAAAAATTAAGTTATTTCTTTTGAATTATGAACTTGCTCAACACATTTTCACATAATCCAAAAATTCAAAACGATGAAATGCACTTCATTCCCTCCTAATTGAGTTTCAAATAAGTCATCAGACCAAAACTCAATTTCTTTGTGCGACCACATTTTTTCACAAATAAAATGATGGTGATGACCTTCATATTCCTATTAAAACAGAATAATTTTCACCATTCCATTCAGTTATTTCTAAAATGCCTAAATCTGTAAATCATATAAGTACGATAAATGGTATCATAACTCATATTTGGAAAATCTACTTCTAACAATTGTTGCACTTGTTTTGCGGACAATGCGCGATCTTCATGACTAAAATTTTAATAATTTTCTCCCACGTTGCTTGTATACTTAAATCCTGCCTGTTTTAATAATTAGATCCTTGTTCAATTTTGTCCATGATGTAATGGCAGTATTGATATTGTTTTTCATTTTTACTTGAATGTTGGTGAGTTTCTTTATGGTCGTGACAACATTCAGCATGCTCATAATGTCTGTGTTATAACTCTTCTCTCCATGATGACAACATTCTTTATTGTGTGTTTCTTTATGCTGACAACGATCGTGTTCATGATCGTGTGGCATAAAACTTCCTCCTATTACTGACTAATAATTTTGAAAGTAAATCTGAGTCAAATTAGTTTGACGAATCATTTGAATTTCATATAAGTAAAGGTCTTTGATTTTTCTTATCTTCCAACATATGGAGTTTCTAAATTTTAGGAATATTTTTTTAAATTTCTCTTCTGATACTACTTGCATTAAAAGCTCAAACCAATTTCACCAAATCCAAAATTTGCATGACAGTCTTTGTGTGCTCCGCAATTTACATTTAGAATCATTAATGTAATACTTTTAAGCAGTCTAAACCAATCACTTTATCAAATTCCGTCATAACGCCAGAAATCTTCTTTTAAGTTATATCCCGCATCATGAATATGACAGTATCCAAAGTTACAGATAATCGTCATTATGGTACTTTTCGTCAATCATACGAGCAATCTCTTCAAATGTTCGACCTAATTCAGTTCACTTTTCCTGCCATTGTTCCAAAACAATTTGAACTTTGATTTTATCAATAACTTCGTTTAAACGCTTTTACAATTTGGGCAATCCCACCACATCGACTCCTGCACCAACGTGAGAACCTGGATGTAATACAACATTTGCACCAGTAAGCTTCTGCACGACAATTCTTCTCTTAAAAATTCAATCGCAAAATAAATAACCTTCTTTTGTATATTTATTTGCTAAGTTAATAATGTAGAATTGCATGGACGACTACTTCTTCAATTCCATTTGCTTGCATAAATGCTTGTCCTTGTGGGATGTTAACTCTTCGATTGGCTTTCTTCTTGTATTTTGTGGTGCTCAGTATACACCATCATCGTATTTGCTTGATAACACTGCTTCTTTTGCAGGCCAATAACATCATTTCTTTTCCCTCCTTGGAAACATGAGATCCCCAATAACATTTATCTTCCTCCTCATTCAAATCACTTTTCTGTTTTACGTGAAAGTATGATTCGTCAAGCATTAACCTTCTATTAACTATTATCAAATCCTCTACGATTACCCTTACCTTTTACTTTTCAAACACTTTCATAATTCGGACAATAAAGTATTAGATTAAAATAAGATGATAAAAGGAGCGCCTATGGAAAACGTTAAAAGTAATACGTAATAAAAAACGTTCAATATTTCATGAGTTTCAATTGCTTTCCTTCTTGCTTTGGTTTTCAATTATTCATTGATTGATTCTAATCCAGCTCCATTTTCTACTCAAAGTGGAAACGACTGTAGTTTCAATTATCAACCGAAGATGAAAATCAAAATAATGAAAAACTTGACAAGTCACAGAAGTTGCTCAAGTTACGGCTGTAGAAAGTGATACTCAATAAAAATTTATCATCAAGGAACCCAATACTCCAACAATTTCCTATTGCTGGTAAGGGAATACGTGCTTGTTTTTACATAAAGTAAATGATGAGTGGTTACAAGTTCAATTTCATCAACAAAGTTGCATGGATGCCTACGAAGATGTCTTATTAACTCGTTTAATGATTGGACACTCTGGTGGAGCTATTTCTCTATATAAAACTAATAGTACTTCTCAGTAGTAACTACGATTCCCATTTTTGGACGAAAGCCATTCTGTTAATAGACGATCAATCAAACCAGCTAAGGTTTCTTATAATGGACAAGAAGGATACGTTGATAGCCAACCAATTAAATTATGCTGTTGACCATATGAATAGGTGTATAAATTACAGCAGGTTTACCTCAAACATTGGATGCTAAAAAATGGTCTCCTCAAATTGAAGAAACTCCTCTATATGAATCAACTGATATGTTCTCAAAACGTATGGCCTTGCTATAAATCTGGGGAACAATTTTTCAACTATGAAGACCGTGAAAATGATTTTTATAAGTATCTATTGGAAATGGTAAAAAGCTTATATTCCATATTGGTTAGTCAATACCAACTTGCTGCTGTCAGATCGGACAGTCACACTTATTCCTGAGGAATTGAACAAGCAAAAAGTGTGATTGACCCAGGCCATGGTGGTGATGATCCAGGAGCTGTTGTGACATTAGTGAAAACATGAAGCGGATCATACATTGAGCTGCATTATTATTGAAAAAGATTAAGAGATTTGGGGGCAGCTGTTATTTTTAACTCGAGCTCTCTGGTAAAAGTGTTAGCTTAGAAAATCGTGCAATTAAGTATTAATCGACAAAAGCGAATGCCTTCATTAGTTTACACTTTGATTCCTGGTCCTAACTCTAATGCCTCTGGAACAACTGGCTATTATTTGCTGCGACAAGTGAAAACTTAGCACAAACGGTGAATAAATATGTCACTAGAAACAGCACAACAAAAGTCAGGAACTAAATTCCAAAACTTCTTGGTGTTACGTGATAATAAACAGCCTTCAATTCTTTTTAGAATTAGGTTATTTAAAACAATCAGATGACAATGATTAATTAGAATCAACGGAATATCAGAAAATATTGCAAAAAGCATTTGCAAGTGCTTTGAAAGAATATTTTCAACAATAGCAATATAAATAAAAATAGACTTTTTCTTTAGTATAAGGACGGTAGCAACTAGCAAAGCAGCAGATCTCATACCTAAAATTCGAGCCTTAATTTCAATTTTCTATCATCAAAACCAACTTGTGGTTTGATGATTCTCTATAGGAAAAGTCTTTTGTTTATAATTAACTAAAAAGAGACAGGCGGTTTTTTCTCCTCTTCTTCTAAAACAAATCATCCATCCAGGCAGTGTTTTCTTCTTCTGCCTTTATAATTTGGGTGATTTCTTCTACTACTGTATTTTCTACTGCTCGTTTACTAATTCTTCAATATTCAATCTTGGCTTTAGCCTTCTCTTGCTTTTTTCTAATTTTGGTTTTGTTTTTGGACTTGGTGAATTTTTGGCTTCAGTACAACAATCTTCAAATGGTTGAATCGATAATTCGTGTATCAATTTCTTGTGCGATTGCAATAATATCTAGTTTATCCATTTGTAGCAACTGGTCGAATGATTGGTGTATTCGTTACGTCATTAATCGATCATATATAATGTTTGAGAAGCTACTTGTTCTACTGATTCACCATTCACGTTGCTAAGCCATGATTTTCTCACGTAGTTGATCTGCCAATTTAAACAACATCATTCTACGCATTACTGTCATCAAGTAATTTTTCAGGGACAGCTTTTTAATTTCTTCTTGAATTTCTATGGTATTTTGTAGTTGTAAAACTTCCCCATAGATTGCTTTACTTTTGCAGCTAGTTGTTTTGTTTCGCAATGCTTGAGGACTTGTATAAGGCGGACTAGCAAATACACATTGTACTTCCATACCTCTCTTCATTGCTAGATATGCGGCAACTGGCAGATCAATTCCTCCTGATAACATTAATGATACTCTACTTGTTTAACAAGATGAGCCTCCGGCACCCAGATCGTTTGTAAACCGCCGTATGGTGACGACGAACATCTACACGAACCGTAATATCTGGTTGTTTCAATTGTACATTTCAGGATATGCTTCTAATGCTGCATCTCTAAAAATAAATTAATCTCATTCGTATCCATCACAAATTCATGAAATTTTTACGTTTTGTATAGAAGTTTAAAAGTTTTTTCGTTTAGTTTTCTTTTCCAGCTTCGTCAATACGACTTCTTTCACTTTCTCATGTCTTTTCCTAAAGGCTAAACAGGAAAAGATTGAATACCGAAATTGGTTTTAATAATGGAATAATCTCTTTAACAGCTCCATTTAAGTCTAAATACATAAAATCATAATCAGGGAAAACTCGAACGAGATAATTCATCAATGCTTTTTTTAATATTATTGGCTAGTGCGTAAACATTTTTATTACGACCCTTAGTCGATAATTCGCCATATCTTACTAATAATCTAACTTTCCTTTCGCTCCTTTATTTTAAAAATTCAAATTTTCATTTAATTTTTCTAATACTTCTACAAATTGTTTTTACTTCATCCATTGTGTTCAAATAACAACTTGCACAGGCTGCACTTGTTGCCCAATAATCTGGAACATTCATCGCAGCTAAAGGTACTAGAACTATCTGATTTTTTGCTTGAACAAGCGAAGTAGTTTGAAATATAAATCTCTTTTCCTCTTCAAAAGCGCTGAACTAGCACTTCTCACGAACTCCTTTTGGCAAAACATAGAATATGATCCACTCCCTCTTTTTGGAGAGAAAATTTTTTATTGCAGTTGTTGATCTAAAGAAGTTACAAATAGTCTCTAATTTCCTTCATTGGATGTGGAGCTTCTAAATACATACGCATTGCTTTACTTAGTAGCAACAATTCAGGTAAATTCTCAGTTGTGCTACGTTCAGTGCACTGCTTGACCTCACCTGTTAATAACGACTGAATTTTCTTCCGGCTTTTTATAAAGTATTCCAACTCCACGTGGTGCATAGGTTATGAGGCAGATAAACTTAATAAGTCAATTCGTCCAAGAGCTAATACTAAGTCGGAACTTGTTCTAAAGCTTGAACCGCATCAACATGAAAATGAACCCATGGATATTGTTCAAGAATACCGAGAAATCTCTGCAATATTTTTGACTCATAATTTCATTTATTCAGCTACCATTACAGAAGCTAAAATTGTTTTCTTTTTAGCAGTTCTAATTGTTCTAGTAAAATTTCACCTTTGTCATTGTCTAATGCTGATTTTAATCTAGTGATTGAGCTAATTGTTTCACCGTATTTTAAAACGAGGAAGGAGTGTTTCAATTTTGTCACAGTAATAATATGATTTCCAAACACTCTTTTTCCAAATTTCCGTTCCTTTAATCGCCCAGTTATTACTTTCTGTTCCACCAAGTAAAATAAATCTCTTCTGTTTTGTACCTAAAAGAGTCGCAATATGTTCTCTTCGCTTTTCTAATACTTGAAAGGAAGCTTGTCCTCAGTCGATATAGCTTGAAGATTTCCCCAAAACGCTCCTTGTTTGAACATGATTATGTGTAATGCTTCTGGAGCAATTTTGGTGACGCTGAATTATCAAATAAATCATGATATCTCTATTTTCTACATCCTCACTAACGGCAAAGAACTGAGCTCTTTATTTAAAGAACCCTCCTGCCATCAAATATATTTAAATTTTTTATTAGTTAGCTTCACCAATGTTTTCTAATTTCCTGGAACTGCAATAACTTTACAGACTGTTTTGCCTTCAATTGCGGTTTTGTTGTGATTTTGCAGTTTCTTCCATTGATCTGCATCACTATTTGCTGGAACCATTACACGAGCTTTAATTTTCCATTTACTTGGAGACCTTCTATATCTTCTACTAAAATTTTCATCTTAAGTTGGCCGTACCCAACGCCTTCAGATTCAGTTGCGCCTAGTTTAGACCATAATTCTTCTCCTAAGTGTGGGCAGTTGGTGCTAATAATTGAACTAAACCTTTCATATACTGAACTGGAAGTGCTTCTATTTTATACGCTTCATTTACAAAATCATCATTTGAGAAATTGCTGTGTTAAAGCGTAATGCTTCATAATCTTCAGCCTTTCTTCTTAACTGTTTAGTGATAATTTTATCTAATGAACCATCATTGAAAGTAGTAATACGGTCACGTAATTTACCTTCTTCATCGACTAGTAAATCTCAAACGTTCTAAATTTGCAGCTTCCCTTCAGATACCTTTTCACTCCAAAGCAATTAGAAACGTATTGGTCCCATAAACATTTCATATAAACGTAATGTATCACCCCATATTGACGAACAACATCATCTGGATTCACAACATTTCCTTTTGATTTCGACATTTTTCATTACTTCACCGAGTCTATTCCTTGGTTAAATAATTTTTGGAGATAGTTCTTTATTTGGAACAACACCTAAATCGTATATCTTTTATGCAGGAAACGAGCATATAATAAGTGTAATACCGTGCTCTGCACCACCGATATATAAATCAACTGGTAATGCATTCTTTTAATTTTCAGGATCTGCAATTTTGTTCTTGATTATGCGGATCAATATAACGAACAAAATACCATAGACTTCCTGCCATTTGTGGCATTGTATTTGTTCGACGTCCTTTTAATCCTGTTTCTCATCCGTAACATAACCATTCTTCAATAGCTGTAGCCATTGATTCCACCTGTACCATGATTTAATTTTATCTGTTTTTGGTAATACTAATAGTACTCTTCTTAGGACGGATCAGTAGCACCATCTTCTGATGAATCCTGGAATTTGTTCTCAATGACGAGAGAGAATAACCAGTCCACGTAGACGGTAACTTCTTTGCTTTCTCAACGCCTTGTTCTTTCAACCATTCGATTCATTTTTCAATTGCATCAGCTTTATTTAAGCCATCTAAAAAATTCAGAATGAATATGAACGCCATCTCCAGTATAAACTGGCGGTCACATCTCCACCTTCAAATAACTGGAATAATGTCTAGACAATACTTTTGCAAATTCGTAGTCACGTTCGTCATGAGCAAAAGGTACCGCCATAATTGCTCCTGATGCCCATAACTCACTAATACATAGTCTACGTGGAAATTGGAATTTCTTTTCCAATTCTTAGGGTTAATCACTTTTAAGCTCACTATAAATGCCCTGTTTTCTTTTGCTAATTCTGCTTTTACGTTCTAAATCTGATTTAGTAGGAAACAAGCAATATAAAGCGTCACTTTCTTCTTTTTTGTTCTGGAGTTGCAATTTTTGAACTAATTCCATGTTCAGGTGCTAAAACATTTATAAGTAGCTCCAATGACATATCTGGACAGGTTATATTACTTCAAAACTTTCATCTGAATCTTACTTTAAACGTTGCTTGTGCACCTTTAGAGCGACCAATCCAGTTTCTTTGCCTCTAATGCTTTCTGGGCCAATCTAAATCATCAAATCTTCTAATAAGTGCCATAAGCGATAATTTTAACATCCATTGTTTCATTGGTTTGCAGTACGGATGTACACCATTCTGATTTACCATCAATAACTACTTCATGGCTAATACTGTTTCCTAATGCAGGACACCAGTTAACCAGGCACTTCTGCTTCATACGCTAAACCTTTTACCTTCAATTTGTAAAAATCATTGGAGTCCATTTTAATGATTACTGGATCTGTTATTAATTTCTCGATCAGTCATAACTAAATCTAATTGAATTTGACGTTTGAAAGTAGCAATATTTTTCAATGTAAATTAGCAGGGTCATTCCCTGTATCTAACATATTGTTCTGCTGGTAATCCAAATGCATCCATTCCCATTGGGTGTAATACATTATACCTTGCGCACGTTTCATACGTGAAACAACATCCGTTGCAGTATATCCCTTCTGGATGCCTACGTGTAACCCTTGTCCTGATGGATATGGGAACATATCTAATGCATAAAAGTTCTTTTTATTTTTATCTTCCGTAGTTTAAATGTATGATTGTCTAATTTTTGCCATTTTGGTTCCGGTTCACTCTGATGATTAAATGACATAATTTTCCCTCTTTTCTACGGAAATACCTAAAAACGCCCTAATGTCCTCTAAAGACAATAGGACGTTTCCGATAGTACCACCCTAATTTTATACTTAACATACTCTTAACGCAGGTAGAGCAAATTTCTTACTTCATTTCAAAATTCAGCTAAAAGGCGAGTTAAAACTTTTCATGATGCATTTTCACCAACCATGCACTCTCTACCAATCCAAATTTCTACTATTCCTTTGTTTTGCTATTATTTACTAGCATTATATCAATTTATTTTGAAACAATCGAACTTGTCCTGGTTGGATAATATTAGACGTTAATTGATTCAATGATTTTTAATTCATCTAATGTTAATCCGTGATTTTTGGAGATTCGCCATAAGCCATCACCAGGTTGGAGCAGTATGTTGTTTCCAGTACTTTCACTTGCTGTTTCTTCTGAAGAACTAGTTGACTCTTCTGCTTGTTCAGATGAAGGACTTGATCCATCGAGAAACAATCAAACCTTGACCTGGATCGTGATACTATCAACACTTAAGTTATTCCATTCTAATAAAGTCGATAAAAATTCCATGATTATACGCTATACGGTATAAAGAATCTCCACTATGAACATAATACATTTTTGCATTAGTTAGAAGGTTGTTTCTTCTGGTGTAGCTACCTCTTCTTGACTCTCCTCAGCGATTGATTCCTGTACTTTCACAGCTGGAGCAACTTCACTATTTCCTGATATTGTGCTTACTTGTCCTGGATAAATTGTCGAATTTAAACAATCCGTTTAAACAATAAATCATCAATACTACTTTGTTCCTGTTTTCAGGCAATTGCATATAAGCCATCACCACTGACTACTGTATACGTTCCACCTGTTGATGTTTGTTCTGAACTTGCTGCATTTCTTCGCTTGAAGTTTCTTGTGTTGACGTTGAACTTTCATTCTCTGTTGAAGAACTTTCTTCAGATTCAGCCTCTTGGCTGTTGCCGATAATGTTAACACTTGTCCTGGATAAATCGTTGAAGTTAAAGCTTAATCCATTTAAGCAATAAGTCATCAATACTTGTTCCTGTTTTCGAGCTATCGCATATAGGCAACATCACCACTGACTACTGTATAACTTCAGTAGAAGTTGTAAAGTAGTTGTTGTAGATGATTCAGTTGATTTTGTTTCTTCTTTTGGAGCACTCCTCTTGTTTTGTTTCAGTAGATACTGATTTTTACGAATAATGCTAAAACTGTCCTGGATGAATAATGGGTTAAATTCAATCCATTTAAGCTTAATAAATCTTGAATACTTGTTCCTGTTTTCGAGCAATTGCATATAAACTATCCCACCCCAACCTTTGTATAACTATTTCCACTTGTTGCTTGGAGTGTTTCCATTACTTGCAATTTCTTCAGCCATATTGACAGACTGTTTCTGCCTTGTCGCCTGTTTGATTAATCGAGTGATTCAATGAATTCGAGTTTAATTTTGCACCATGCCACGGTATCCGTTGCATAACGTACCTGACAAATAAAGCTGTAGCATCACCAGTAGCTATTCAGCTCTTACTCTTCAAGCACCAGAATAAAATAATGGCGCTCGAAATTCCATTCACAATTTTATCAGCATAATCTTCTAATGATTCTTGATAAAGAAGGATATGCACTAAAATCTGCTTGAGATACGTAATAGTTTGTCCACACCACACTATCTTCCTAATGTTTGCGCATATTGACGGATTTGATCCACATTACCAACTTCCTTTTACACCAAATAAATTCAAAAGTTTGGTGCTTTTGATAAAGCACTTGTTCCCCATCCGATTCCTAGAGCAGCTAGAGCAATCCTAGCTGAGAGCGTAAATATCTTTATCTCTTGCTTACATTTTGGGCTGCGGAATAATATTCCGTAAAAATTGGGCTGCGGCTGGCGAAACTTCTACAGCACTAAAATTAGCAGATAATAGTTGTGATCCACAGGGAAACATATAGTCACACACGGCAGTTGTTTCTACTAGTCTAACCCAGTCTTACTTTTAAAGGATTGATTCATCATTTTGTACTTTTTGTGATTGTTTTTCTTTTTGATTCTTAACAATCTTGCATTTCTAACTCTAGCTGTTCTCGAGTTCCTCCTACTTCATTTCATTATCCATTATAGGAAACTGATTCATAGGGAACGTTGCTGCACAGGCTGCATTCGTTGTATACTCTTAACAACCGTAAAGTTATTGTAATAAATGTTAAAGATTTGAGTAAAGGGATTCTACAGATGATTCAAAATGCTAAAATTCAGCCATTCCATGTTGCAAGATATGTATCAAGCCTGGAGCTGCGTGATAGATGACTACAACAATGGGGAATCGAAATGACACGATTTTCCTTTCAAAAGCTAGTTCAAAATGAAGGAGGAAAGTCTTCGCTTTTGATGTTCAAGTAAGCACTCACGAGAAACAACTGAAAGATTCGAGCATTAGACACGAAAGAATGTTAGCTCGGTTTGCGGCTCACGTGCAAATCTAACAGATTATATCCAACGGCCATTCAAGCTGCTATCTTTAATTTGAGATGATGTTTACACCAGGTCGAGAGTCGATTATTTATCTACACACCTGGCTCCGCCATTCGTGCGATTGAGATCCATTATGGAGTTATTGACGACGATTGGCGGTCGCATTGTATTAGTTTTGATTATTGGGGACATGACGGTGGGGATAAAGAACTATCTCAATTACTAGATTTTCTTCCGACATTAGATCCAGCATGAATGGACGGTGTGCAATATCAGTTTATGAACCAACAAAACCAGCCACCCTACTTTGCTGCTTTGTCAGTGAGAGAAAAAGATAAAAAGACTTTTGCCATCGCAAAGTCTCGCTTCAATTATAAATTTATGCACCTTTTAACTGATTCTGTAGTAGCTTGTGCTAGAACCACAGGTAATTAATGCTTTGACGGTCTGCAAGTCTCACTAACCACTCCAGGTACTGTAACACATTCTCTTTCGAGATTGCCTTATTGTGCTACTTATAAAGGAGGGTGTTGGATCAAGCAGAGTATCGTGCTAACAAATCCATTTTCTACTGTTAAAGTATTAATATCTGTTGGAATTGGTAACTCCTTTTCCCTCCATCAATATACAGTGCCAGAGATACTCTCTAACGTTTCTTTTCGCATCATAGATTCTTTCAGAGAGATCTCCCTAGCATGTTCACCATGGGAAATTCCTTCAGGGAAATTCTGCAAAATCTACCTCATCTTCCTTCCCACCCATAGAGATATGCTGGGGATATGATTTTAACATCCTTTCGCCTCCCACATCACTTATCAAAGATTGGGGTATTAGCTGTCAACCCAGATCTTTCATGATTTTTGAGTTCAAGACCTTTTCCTCAATCTTTTATTACCATGCAGATAGGAATTACTACTATGTACTCAAAAGTCTGGATGGCTAAAATGATGGTGACTCTTCCATTTTTGTGAGTTTCTAACCAACCATAGTTTATCTTTGCCAATTTTGCCATCTCTCTTTTCCTGTAAGCGGCATATGAGATTTACCTCCCTTACGATTGGCATTATACGCATAAGTACGCGGCTGTTGTATGTCCGACCAGTTTAAATGCAGTACCACAGTAAAAAGCCCTAGTGCAGTTGTATAATAGCATGCCATTTTGCACTAGACTTATACACACACTATTGAGTGAATCATTTTGTACGAAATTCTCTTGATAATGAGGATGAGATTCTAATAATTCAGAATGTGTTCCTACTCCTGTAATCTTTCCATCTTCTAGAAATAAAATCTGAGTAGCATCTTGAACCGTCGATAATCTATGAGCAATCATCACTTTTTGTTAGATGACGATATTCCTGTTCTAATGTTTGAATAATTTTATGTATTCTAAATACTATCCAAAAGAGATTGCTTCATCTAGAAGATTAATTTTGGATTTCTTAGTAAAATACGAGCCAAATGCCAATCGTTGCTGTTGCCCACCTGAAAATTATCTCTAATTCCCAGTACATTTTGTACTGGATAGCCCTTGTGGTAATGCTGTTACAAAATCTATAGATTTCCGACATCTTTCAAAACTTGTTCAATAGCAACTTGGCTAACTGTTTCCTTCAAGCTGAAGTTAAAATTATCTAAAATTCTTCCTGCTAATAATGTTTCATTTTGTGCAAGAATATAATTTGGTTTCTATATTCTTGAAGATTCACTCCACTTAAATCAATAGAATCAATAGAAACTTGTCCATTAGTTAGTTGTATCATTCCTAACAAAGACTTAACAATGTACTCTTACCTGCTCCTGACGGGCCCTAAGCAATCGCTACAGTTGAACCAGAATAATTTCCATTGAAATATGATTTAATACTTCTGTTTCCTCATAACTAAATGAAACATCTGATAATTGAATAGTTTTGCATTTGATAAATCAACCACATCTCGATATTTTCCTGAACTGAAATTGGTTTGCTAATCAATTTCTAATAAATCACTCATTGATCCTTGTAATTTTGAGATGAATTCCCTAAAAGACTACCGACAGAACTTGCAGGTGTTAATAACATAAGGATGTAAATTAAGACTAGAAATAAATGTCCCAATCGTCATCTCACCACCCAGAAAGTAATAAGCCGCAAAATAGGAAAATGAAACTTAATACAATCGTTACAAAATAATGAAAAAAGGCTGCATTAACTTCCAAGGAATCCTAATTTTACAGATTGTTGATACAATTCTAAATATGACTCTTTTTCATCTTTTGTTTACTTTGATCTAGTCAGCATTATTCCTTCTAAAAAGAATGTACGATTTCTAAAATACTCTCCTAATTGTCCAATCACTTTTGATAGTTACTTTTTGATTTCAAGATTACTGATATTCCCAAAGCAGTTTACTCATTGGTTTAAGACTAAAAAGATTGAAGGAATTCCTAATAAAGTACAATAGATAATTTCCAATTTTAGAATAAATAAGAAAATTAAATGCCGACTATTGTCACAATACTTTTTGAATAAAAAGTTGGTAATTGAAAAACGATAAAAGTTTTTAATTTTTACTTACTTCAATAATTTCACCAGCTGATTCTCCACTTCTTTTTGAGATTCTTGTTCGTTATAAAGAACACTCTCATAAGCTTTCATACGAAAATCAAGGTACAATATTTTCCCAATGTAATAATCCATAATGGGCACTGAACGATAATAATAACTGTACAAACAGAAGTGCAACAATGAGCATAATATTTTTGAAAAATATTTTTCCCATCGCCATTATCTAATAATGACTGTACTAAATAAGGAATTCCTAATGTTAGTAAGCTCAAAAATACCAATCAACAACCATGGAATCATCTTTAATTTAACTTCTTTTGTTATCAAATTTTGCATTGTAATTCCTCCATTTCTAACACAATAAATTTTTCTATAGAATATCACCTTTTTAATGTCAATCATATTTTTAATTCTGGCGTAATATTTTTCTAATGTAAATTTTGTGTATTTTACAATTAAAAACGTAAAAAGACTTTTGCAGTCATAAAAGTCTTCATTTCCTCCATTACTCATGAATTTTCTTATTTTTCTCCATATTAGCCAGCATCAATTTTCGATACAAATGATATATTGATTTTTAGTGCTAACAAGCAATTCTTCTTCCCTTTTTGGAAAATAGTGTTTTTCGCAATCTTAAAGGCATGTTGTTTCAAATAGTTTACGCACCCTTGGATAGTCTGCTAATGATTCAAAATTCTCTTCCACTAGCATTTTATCTAAAATATAAAAATGTGACGTAAGATAATCGAAAGAATGCTTCTTCTTCCAAATTAGGAAATTGCTGTTTTACTAAAATCATAAAGATTGTTGATAAATCGTAATGTACTTCTAAATCACGTTCACGATAAAGGATTTGTCGTAATACTTTGTTGTCGATGATAATAATAATAATACGGTTTCGTATTAACGACATATTTTTCAGCCATTTGAGACTAATTGATGGTGATAAAATGCATCTTCATAAATTTTTCCAACTGAAATTCTATTTTGTCAGCAATCTCTTTTTCAGTTAATTTGCTTACAAATCGTTCCAGGAACTTTTGTCCAATTAAATATTCTCTTAAAACTCTTCTTGATTCAATACTAAATACAAATCTTCTCGATCACATTGAGGAGTTTGGTTTTTGTCGTATAAACATTCATAACATTTACAACTTGAAACATCGGCATTTTCAGCAATGATCGGTGATATGGGCTTTCAATCATTTCCTCGCGAGATGTAATCATCTGAATCTACAAATATTACATACTCACCTTTAGCATACTTTTGTCCTTCATTTCTTGCTGAAGATAAGCTCATTTTCTTTATGAATGACGGTAATTTCTCTCATCTTTGAGTTGCTAGTTCATCACATGAGGCGTCCGCTGAATCAGTTGCACCATCATCGACTAATAAAATTTCTAAGTTAGAATAAGTTTGTGTTTGAATCAGATTGAGACACATTTTTCTAAATATTGTTCAACATTGTATACAGGAACAATGACACTAATTAATTCACTCATGGCTTATCCTCCTCTTCAATACTTTATTTTTACAGCATTAATGACATCATAGAAAATTTCATCTTTGACAAGTGCTAATACAACGACATAATAAATGACACAGCTAACAATTGTTACAAAAATATTGATGAGCAATGCCCCATTCACTACCATTTCAATTGGATAAATCCAAGAAATCAATCCATAAATAATGAAAAATCCTGATGAATGAGAATGTATTTACCAGCATGAATAAAATAATTTCCTTAAATCGATTAACTTATTCTTATTAATTAATAAGATGTCTAATGCGATTACTAATAATTCAGCAACAATCGTTGTAAAAATATACCATTCTGGTTTTTGTAATACCTAAAAACTGCTAGAATAGAATTCAATACTAAGTTTAGTCCACCACCAATAAAGTAGAACATCGTTAATTTATTTTCATAACCTTGTACAAAAATAATTTGATTTTTCTAAAATTAATGCCATTGCCCATGGAATCGAACGAAGGGCAAATAGGAATACACTAAAAGCTAGCATCTAAATACTGCTCCCCTGCATATAATACAGTTGCATGACTTGCTAAAATGGCTAATCAAAAATTTAACGGCGTAATACAGAACATAAAAATTCTTCCGCCCTTATTGACTAAATCATCATAGGCTTTCTTATCATTAATTCCTAAATAATACCCAAGTCTTGGAATACTAACACTCACGGCTCCACTAATGACTCCAGAAATCGAGAACACTAATGTTTGAGCAATTGTGTAATACGATACATATTCTGGTAAAGCGATAGAAGATAAAACATTCTATCTAAATATGTATAAAGCATTCCAGCATTTGCTAATAAAAGGATATGCAATTAATGGTTGAATAACTGCTTTAACATCTTTCCATTGAACTCCAAACAAAAGTGGACTTCTTTTTAATCCAGAAGAAACTTGCTAAATAATTTAACAGTGTTGCAATAGACATTAAAAAGGCATACGGTACAATATCATGCTCTGTTTTTACAAATGTAAAAATAGAAACAAGCATAAAGATTCGAATAAATAAAGTCTTATACAAAAATAAACGTATAATTTTCAAATGCTTCATTCATCATTCAATATTTAAAAACTGTAGCAAACACTTGTATCGCCATAATGTAATACAATGTTTTTTAATACAGGGAGCACCTTCCATTTGGAATGTGATAATAAAATAGACAATGGTTGTAATAGTCGTACAAAAATAAGGAAATATAAAAGAGTAATGAAAAATCCGATTAATCTCTTGCTTATTTTTCCTTTGCCTTTACTGATAGCTCGAATTCCATAATTATAAATTCCTAAAGTTGCAAAAAGGGATAAATAATCCAATGAAGGTATTTTGTAATATTGAAATACCCATACTCTATTTTATTTAAAAATTCTAGCAATATAGGGACCTGTAATTAGTGGAAAAACAATATTTAATACTCGCATTAAAAGGTTTGCGATAGCATTTACTTTAATATTTTTCATAATTCACCTCATTTTTACTGGAGATAGTATAGCAAATTCATACAAAGATAGAAACAAATATCCTAGATATTAAACAAATTATAAGAATTAAGGAGTTTTTTGTCTTACTCTCCTTCTACTGCTACACTTTGATAGACATAAAAAGAAGGCTGGAAACGTCCAACCTCTTCTTAGACTTAAACTCCATTATTGTTCATCTTTACGATAAACTTGTAATAAAATGACTCTTATAATCAATTTCTTCTTGAGAAGGAACTGTCATATAATCCCCATAAAAATTGAGAAAGAAATACATCATATTCTTTTTGGTGCAGGAACCATCATATCTTCAAATGGTAATTCAATTAATTCTTCAAAAGTTCCGCGAGGAAATACTTCTTTTTCGCCCATCTTTACCTGCAACCGACAAGACCTTCATATTGCCCATCTTCTTTTACGATATTTTTTTAATTAAAAGCATCAATACGATTTCCAAACCAACGTGGATTTACGATTCGTAGCGCATACCACATGATTTTACGGCAAATATCTTTTTAACTGACTATCACCATATTGAACATATTGTAATTTAATATATGCAATCATACGTAAAGTTGCCATTAAGTGAGCTTTTATCGATTAATTTAATATCATCATATCGTTCGATTGGAAAAACATCTACGAAGACACTTGTATCATGACGATCCACTTTAATATGATCTTCTACAACCGTACGTTCATCTGTCACTACTAAGAAATTTTGGAAATACCAATCAGAAGTTTCCTTACTTAAAAATTTTTGTAGTAAGGATGTTGATTTTTCAACTGCTTGAATGAATTTATCATATTCAGAACGGTACATAGAAATATCGATGTCATCATCCCATGGAATAAATCCTTTATGGCGAACAGCACCTAATAATGTTCCATAACTGACAAAAATACTGAATATCATTTTTCCTTACAAATACGATCAATATATTTTTAAAATGTCTAATTGTGTTTGCTTTAATTCTTCTTTTTGTTAAATACTTTGGCATCATGCTACTCCTCTTCTTTTTAAATAAACTTCCAATTCATGTAGATTGGTTTGTTTTTCAATTGGAGGTAATGTTAAATAATCTCCATAATATTGTGTTAACAATCAGTCATATTCTTTTTGGAATGGGTAAAATATGTCCTTCGAATTCTCCATCAATGACTTCATCGAAAATTCCAGCTTCAAATACTTTTTTTCTTTTAATTTAGAAGCTAATAAGCATTCATATTTTTCCTTTTTGGTTTCGTATATTGTTGAATAACATCTTCAATTTTTATACATAAATCTTCTTGGAGACACAGGAAGTAACAGAGTCCAGAAAAATGTACGAATCATATCTTTTATCAAACTATCTTTGTACACAATATTTTTATGCTTACTAAATGATAATAATTTAAAAACTTTCTAATTGATAAGTTTTATCTACAGCCCTTCAAATCATCAATTCGATCATAGGGAAAAATATCGATAAAAATTCCACTCTTATAAGTTTTACGATTTCTAGTATCTGTAATCACTGTTTGGTTATCCACTACTTTAATAAAATTATTATAGTAATCGGCATTATTTTCTAATGATAAAATATCATATTGAGATGAAGAAAAATTCACGTTTAAAACGTTCATAATCATTTCTTGGCATCATAATATCAATATCATCATCCCAAGGAATAAATCCTTTATGGCGAATCGCACCAATTAACGTTCCATAATTAAGAAAATAATGAAGTTTTTCCTTTTTACAGAACTCATCTACAGCTAAAAGAATCGCTAATTCTCTCTGTTTAACTTCTTCTGTCGTTAATCTTTTCATTTAAAAATCCTCTTTTTATTCAGATATTCCTTGATGATTATAGCACAACAGCACAAAAACAATAAATACACAAGGAATTATTTAAAAAGTTAGATTAAAAATTAATTTTGGAAAATTTTTCGTATATAAAAGGTGAAGAGAAAAATTAAAGGAGAAATCACTATGAAAAATCAAACCAACAAATGACCTACTCTTCAAAAATGATGACAACAACAGGAAAGGAATATATTCTGGAAGATTTCATCAGAGGCAGTGACAGGGAATGAAGCTGATAAATGTTAGACCAACAAATCCGTATCAGATAGAATCTTATCAAAAGAGATAGAAAAATTTGAATCCAGTAATGTATAGCACGATTGTTGATGTAGCAGCTACTACAGAGGATGGCATGGAAATTATGATAGAAATGCAACTTTATCAGCACAAAGACTTTTTCGAGCGTATCTTTAACTATATGGCAACCACTTATACGCAAAACTATAAAGCAGAAAGTGCAAAATCGATTATTTCTATGTTGTTACCAATTTTACAGTATTCCAAGAATTTCAAGAAGCACGAGTAGAGATTGGATTAACCAACTTGGTTTTGTCATCGAGAAATTAAAAATAAAAAACACCAACCGTATTGGCGAATCTATTTAGTAAACTTAACAGATAAAAGCCATTCTCGAAGGAGAAAACTACAGATTTATCAGAGTGGCGAGACTTTCTAAAAATGGTACAATTAAGCCAGAATCAAGCAGAGGATTAAAAAGAAGCACAGAAAATCGTGAATTTCTCAAATCTATCAGGGAAGAACGGAGGCTTGCAGAACTAATGGAAAAAAATAGGCTCTTTGTCAAATAGGGTTGATGAAACAATTTTAGTGAAGGAATTAAGCAGCGTCAGGTTGCTTAATTCCTTTTTGAGTATTGGAGTAAATAGTTTTAGAGCATTAATAGAATTCTATTTTCTAAAAATGAGTAAAACTGCTGCTAGCCATAGGCATTTCTTTTTAGTACTTTTATCTTGTTGTTAATGCCTTCAATGAGTCCATTGGAAAGTGTTGGATACTCACATGTATTTTTGAATATACGGTAGAAGTTTCTTAAATGTTTGTAGAACACGATTTAAACCATCTGAAGCTGTTTACTATCTACTGTTAATAATCCTTCTTTAAATTCATCGAAATCACGTTCTTGGGAATGCTTCTCTTAATTGATGTACTGTTTCATATTCAGGTTTTTAATGTAAGACTTCTTGTAATAAATAATCTACAATTCCTTGAGAATGTGTTAACCAATCGAACAATCTGTAATGTTTATAGTTGTATGATTGAAGTTCATCTCTATTCTTTAATATTAGTTTTCAGTAACGTTTTAATTTATTATAAAGTCGTCTATCCTTATAGCGTACTTGATTCATTTTCTTGTTCTTGTCTTATTTAATTCTCTGTTTTAAAAGCTTGAATAATATGGAATGGATCAATAATAATTTTAGCTTTAGGGAATAAACGTTTAATGACTTCGATGTATGGAGCATACATATCAATTGAAATTGTTTTAACATTTAGTCGAGTTTCTAGAGGAACTGGTTGAAATAACGAACTAAATTCTCCATTTTTCTATCTTGAACAACATCAACTAGTTGATGAGTAATAGCGTCTACAATAAGCAAAACTCATACTAGCTTCAGCTGAAAGCTACCGACTAAATTCATCCCAACACATATGTTCAGGTAACTCATTTAAAGGCTTAATTCTAAGAGAATCAGCAGTTTCATTAACAACTCTACGTACAGTATGAACGGAAACGTTCATTTCTTTAGCAATATGGTTCAGATACTGTATCACAAGCTTTCACTTTAATTTTCATTCTTTTACATTTTAGAAATAAAACCATGACGGTCAACAATACTAGTTGTATCAGCGGTAAAAACTATGCGAACATTCACGGCAGAAAAAGACGTTGTTTTCTTAATTTAAGAAAGGCAGGTAATCCAGAAACTTGATTAAGAGTAATGCGAGAAGTACGAGTACCATTTTTACAATAAATTATCTTGATTTACACAGCCACAATTAGGACAAGCATCAGGACAATACGTATAAGTAGCGTAGAAAAAAACAGGCTTTTTCTTTTTAAAAATATACTTCCTCCCTTTTATCTTCCCAGATTACATTTTTATCTTTTGATTTGTAGTACAATATCATGTATATTTGTCATAGGGTTTTCATCTCCTCTTAAATAGTTTGGACGCTTTTTAATATAAGGGATGAAGCCCTTTTATGTCTACTAAAATAGGGTTGGTGGATTTTTCTCCATCAACCCTATAAATCTAGAACCGAAAAATATGAAGATGTATATTATCAAGTCATGAGCCTACCAACCAGAAGAAGGTATAGAACAGGGGAATTGAACAAGGAATTAAAATTGGACGTCAACAAGGCGTAGCACTTGGAGAACAAAAAGGGCAAGTCATGATATGCTTCAAAAATGAACTTACCAATGGCAGAAATCCAAAAACTTACAGGATTATCGATTGAAGAAATCGAAGCATTTAGAAAAAGAATTAAATTAGAAAAATAAATACTCGTAGAGCCTTTCGTTTTTCTCGTCGAAGGCTCTTTCAATTCTATTATTTTCCTTTTACAATCGTTACATCTGTATAAGCATCCACTTTAATGACACTTGCACTTGTTTCTTTTTGTTTCAGGTTTTTCTGTTATTTTAGCACCATTATTTAACATAATGTCGTATTTCCCATCAAATGTTTGAGGAACATTCACTTTAACTTCCCCACTAACGGTATCTAAAAACACTTCATATGGGTCAGCATTTTTCGCTAATTCAACTGTAACTTTTAATGTATCTTTTTCCAAATTGCGAAGTATATAATCTAAATCCATGTTTTTGAAATTGGAATATATAATCCTTCCTCGTTTGATTTTGTATCTTTTAATCGTATTCACAGAAGTTTTTGAGATTTTTCCAGATACAGTTACTTTTTGTTTTGAGGATTAGAAGTTTCTATAATCGATAATTCACATTTTTGCTCTGTTCCATAAATTTCTACTTTTTGTTTCGCATTTTCTTGTAATTCCCAAGTCTGTGTAAAAATCAAAATCTGTTTTGCATTGCTATAAGTCATATAAAATCCAAAAAGCTACAATGACTAGGAAAAACGATAAATGGTAAAATTTTTCTTCATAAGCTTTCTCCTTATTTAAATTCTCGTTCATTAAATAAATAACTAACAAAAAATAATGTATAAAACACTAAAAATAATTGCAATTATAACAGATGGCGTTAAAAAGTCCCCGCTACCTGTAATAGCCTTTAATTGGTTGAAGAGTAAAAAGTGTTCCAACAATTCAGGGTCGATAACATTTGCCATTGAAAAACTCATTAAATTATCAAATAAAATGACAATTACTACATATATTAATTGCGCATAACTGACCTTATCAACATAGTTGAAAATGAAAATAGACAGGAACATAATACATAAAAAAATAAGGATATTGGTACACTGCTATATTCCACACATGTCGATAGAAGCACTATCTGCAAAAATCCCTCTAAATACAGCTACAGATAAATAACCTACAAATAAATGGATGGTTGAATATAAAAACTGTCGTCACAACTTTATAAATGAATAAAGACAAACGATTTTTAGATTTAATAATCTGTGTATTAATCGTTCTGGATACAAAATCTTCTCCCCAAACAAATAAATCTACTGCGATGAAAAATAATGGGAGAAAAAGCTGTTGAAGTCGATAAAGTCATAATAACACCAATGTCACCACTCTTTTCTCTCATTACAAATGTAAACAAGAACTCTAATAAGACACATAGTAAAATTGAAATCGAAAAGATTCTTTCTTTTCTAATTTTTATAAATATCCGCTTTAAAATTTGACATCATTGCTCTTACCTTCCTTCAACCAAATTAAAAATAATATTCTTCAAAAGAAACTTGTTCTTTATAAATTTCAAAATTTCAATCTGATTTTTCTCTTAATACATCAATCATCTGATTAATCGTCAGTGGTGTATTTTTCACTTCAATTTTGTCAGGTAAAGAGTACAGTCACAATCCTTTGCTGTTAAAATTTCCATTGCTGTATCATTTGTTGCTGTTGAAACAATAACTTTTTGCTAATGAAGATAAGATTGTTGATTTTGAGTCTTCCTGAATAACTTTTCCTTTACTCATAATGACATAATCATCAGCAATAAGATCCAATTCAGATAAAATATGGCTGGATATTAAAATAGTAATATTAAAATCATTTTTAACGTTGCTAGAATATCACGAGATATCTTTAATTCCTTTTTGGATCTAATCCATTAATTGGTTCATCTAAAAATTAATAATTTTTGGTGAATCAATAATTAGCTAACCCTATCGCTAAGCGTTGTCTCATTCCTAATGAAAAAGTCCTTGGCTTTTTCTTTGAATCCACATTGGCTAACCCTACTAAGTTTAATACTTCCTCTGTTTTTCATGAGAAGGGTTTCTCCACAAAGTAATAATTGATACTGTAAATTATCATATGCCGAAAGATTCAAATGAAGACTGGTGATTCAACAATTGAACTCAATTTACATCCTTTTTAGTCCAATAATTTCTCCAGAATCTTGTTTAATTAATCCAGAGATAATACAGAATTAACGTTGTTTTTCCTGCTCCATTTTCACCAATGAGCCCTAAATTCTACCTTCATGAATATTGAGAGGATACATTGTCTAAGGCATGATGTTTTGCATATCGTTTATGAATATTTTTTACTTCGATTAAAGGTTGACTCATGTATTCACCTCGTTATATTAGAAATTTAATACTATAAATGTAATACTATCATATTTTTATGATTATTGCAAGAACTAAAAAGACTCTCCAAGTAGCTTACTACATTCGAAAGAATCCCTTTATTTCTATTCTTTACCCGCATGAGTTTTTCCTTTGTGCTTTTGCTTGAGATTCACTCATTTCGACTACTTTTTGCTTGATTTGTTTTTGCTGGCATATGTCATACCAATATACCGTAGCTTTTCCTTCGTTTGCAACATATACTGTACGGTCATTTTTACTTTTAGCAGCACTTTGAGTGGTCTCTTGGTGCTCACTTGTTATAGTTGGTTCCGCTAAACCTGTTTGATAATCTAATGTTCCATTTGGTGCATCATTATTTTAAAAATGACTCTAGTTGTTCCATCTTCATTCCACTTCTTCAATGGAGTATTAAATTGAATCAGAATCAATCTTCCATTAGCAGATATTCCAGCATATTGTAACTCTACTTGGCGTGGAATTAGTTCTGAATCTGTATAAAGCGGTGTTACTCGATAATCTAGCCATGCATTTTTATTTTGTTTTAACCATGCAGCTAATTTTTCTTCATAAAAATAACATTCCTGCAGGATTTTTCATCTGTTCCTGTCATACTTCCTGTATTTAAGTATGCTGTCCTAGGTGTTAAATTTCTAAGTTCATCATTTAGTCCACTAAATTGATAACCGACTAAATGCCCACGGTTCATGAACCAAGCTTCTTTTCCTGAATAATCGATTGGGAATTTAAAGTTGTGCCATCCTACTGGATCAACATTAATTTTGCTTTCTCTTTGTTCTGTTGGCTTATCATCATATCGTAATTGAATATGTGCTTGTGTCGAACGTTTATAAGAATCCAATTCCCTAATACCAATTGTTTTTCTTTTAAACAGTAATAGAGATTCCTGGCAAATCATGAGATTTTTCAACCTTAGCAGTTGTCGTAGTTGTTCCTTGTTGGGTATTCGTTGAACAAGCAACAAATGTTAACGAGGTCATCCATAAAAAGAAAAGAGTTTAAAAAGCGATTTTTCATATCATTCTCCTTTTTATTCCTTCCAACAAATAGGAGTTTGTCCTTGTTGGATTAAGATGTCATTACTTTACTAAATGGTTTACTTCAAAGAACCCTCGATAAGCAGATAACGGACTTGGATGAGGAGCTTTTTAAAATAACATGACTCGGATTTGTAATCAGTTTTTCCTTATCCTGAGCTGGTTTACCCAGAGGATGAAAAATCACTGGATGGTTCAATTCGTTTAAGAGACTCAATCAATCGATTCGTTAATCTTTTCCCAACCTTTTCCTTTATGACTATTTGCATTTCCTTCTTCTACTGTTAAAACAGTATTTAACAATAATACTCCCTTGTTGTGCCCAATGAGATAAATCTCCTTCTGTTGGAAGACCGCCCCCGATATCCTCTTGTAATTCTTTATAAATATTTTTTTAGGGATGGAGGAAGTGGATTCCTTTTTCAGACTCAGAAAAAAGCTTAATCCATGAGCTTGACCAAATCCATGATAAGGATCTTGTCCTAAAATAACGACTTTCACTGACTCAAATGGTGTTAATTCTAAAAGCTCTGAAAACATTTTTCTTCAGGGAAATACTCTGACTTCTTCTCTTCTTTTTGAACAAAAAGCTTGCAACTCCTGATAATAGTCTTTTTCATTTCTTCTGCTAAAAATTTCATTCCAAGTCAACATTGTTAATCCTCAATTTTTTTGATAAATTTCAAAGGTATGTGGATAAATATTTTTCATCTACTGTTCCATCCATACTTTTTGACTTTTTACAAATTTTTCCCATGGAAAATCTTTTTGGAAAATACGTATCTCCATCAAATTCGCATGAATTTTTTTGTGCAATAAAAGTGTATTTACTTGATGTTTTAAAGAATCAAATAAAACTGCTCCACCAATAATATAGATATCTTCATGTTTGGCATCTTCTGCAAAGTTTCAATATCAGTAACAACTTCTGCACCATTTGCATCATAATCTGCTTGATAAGATACAATGATGCTATGTCTTCTTAGTAATAATCTCTTCCCCATACCTTCAAAAGTATTGCGCCCCATAACAATCGTTTGATCTAATGTGACTTCTTTGAAAAATTTCAAGTCATTTGGTAAGTGCCATGGTAAAACTCCTTCTTTTTCCAATAACACCATTTTCATCTTGTGCCCAAATATAAATTAACATGCAATTTCCTCCTTTGGATTAAACAGCAATTGGTGCTTTAATCGTTGGATGACATTCATATCCTTCTAACACAACGTCTGCAACTTCTAAATCATATAATGATTTTTCAGGATGTTTTAACACTAATTGTGGTAACTCAAAAGGTTCACGGCTGAATTGAAGATCCACTTGTTCTAAGTGATTTTAAAATACAAGTGAGCATCTCCTAAAGTATGAACAAACTCTCCAACTTCTAATCCTACTTCGTTTGCAATTAAAATGCGTTAATAATGCATAACTCGCAATATTAAATGGTACGCCTAAGAAGACATCTGCACTACGTTGATATAATTGACAGCTTAACACCATCTGCCACATAAAAATTGAAACATTGTGTGACATGGAGGTAATGCCATACTTGGAACATCTTCTGGATTCCATGCAGATACTAATAATCTTCTTGAATCAGGTGAAGTTTTCAACATCTCAATCACCTGTGCTAATTGGTCAATCGTTTCTCCTTGGTCGTTTTCCAATGTCTCCATTGTGATCCGTAAATATTTCCTAATTCTCCATATTTTTGCAGCAAAATCATCCTCATTTAAAAAATTCTTTTGGCAAAAATGTTTTCCAATTCTTTTTCATATACTTCTTTAAAAGACTGGATCTTGTAAACTTCTACGACCAAAAATCTGCTCATATCTTCTCCAGTATAATTAGGAGACTCTACATAACGTTTAAAAGCCCACTCATCCCAAATATGATTATTATATTTGTAATAAATAACGGATATTTGTATCTCCTTTAATAAACCATAATAACTCACTTTTAATAAGTCCAAATGGAACTCTTTTTAGTCGTTAAAATTGGAAATCCTTTTAGACAAATCAAATCGCATTTGATAACCAAAAATACTCTTTGTTCCAGTACCAGTACGGTCTGATTTTTCAACTCCTTCTTGTTTTAATTTTTCTAGTAATTCTAAATATTGTTTCATCTGATGAGCTCCCTATCGTTAAACTAATTCAACTAAATATTCCCATCTTTCGTGAGGCATTAGCTAACTCTTCTTCTAATGTTTCTAATTGTGTTTGTAATTCTTGTAATTTGGCGAAAGTCTTGTGCTTGTTGATTCATTGCTTCTTGAATTTCTTCAGATTGATGCTTCTAATCAGCGATTTTACCTTAATTTCTTCCCATTCTTTTTCTCATGATACGTCATCTTTTTAGCTTTTCTGGGTGGAAGGTTTCAGTGTTTCAGCTACTTTTTGGAGCTTCAACAGTTTTTAGTTTCTTCTACTGTTAACTCACCTTGTTTTTCTAAAAGTCACTCATAGAACCATAATACAATTCTGTATTTCCTTGTCCTTTAATCACAAATAATTGATCCATTGTTTTTATCTAAAAATAACGGTCGTGAGAAACTACAATGACTGCACCATTAAATTCATCTAAATAATCTTCTAAGACGGTTAATGTATCAATATCTAAATCATTCGTTTGGTTCATCAGTAATAATACATTTGGTTTTTGTCATTAATAGACGTAATAAATATAATCTTCTTCTTTCTCCACCTGATAACATGTACCAATTAATGCTCCATGCATATAGCGAGGGAATAAAAATGTTTCTAATAATTCCGTAATCAAACTACTTCACCATTTTTGTCGAACTTCTTCGGCATATTCTCTTAAATATTGGACTAATTGCTTATCCATTGGAATATCTTCATCTTGTTGCTTATAGTAAGCTAAGCGAACTGTATCTCCTACAGTCAATTCTCCTTCACTAAATGGATATAGACCTGCAAGAGCATTTAGGAATGTAGATTTTCCACACCATTTTCTCCAACAATTCCAATTCTTGCTTGGCTTTGAATAATCCATTCTGAGAGAACGGACAATTGACTTATCTCCATTCTAAGCTGACATCTTTTTAATTGAAATACTCGTTTTCCAATTCTTGTTTGATCAAAACAGATGGCTAGAAGTTTCTTTAGAGTCTGTTTGTTTCACTTCTTTTCTAATTGTTTCGAATCATTGAATTCTAGCTTGTTGTTTTGTTAGTTTCTAACCTTAGCACCTTGTCTCATCCATTGTAATTCTTGTTGGTATAAACGTTGTTGTTTATGAGACATGTGCAATTTGTTCTCGTTGAGATTTTTGTTCCAAATAGGATTGATAATTCCATCATAGGCTGCAATTCTCCCTTGAGGTTAATTCAAACATATGAGTCAACGACACGTTCTAAGAAATAACGATCATGAGTAACTAATAATAAAGAACCTTTGTACGCAGCTAAATATTGTTCCAACCATTGAATGGCTTGCATATCTAAGTGGTTTGTCGGCTCATCTAATAATAACAAATCCAGTTCTTCCATTAAAACTTTGGCAAGTCCTACTCGTTTCTTTTTGTCCGCCAGATAATGTAGAAATTTGTTGATGAATATCCTCAATTCCAACGTGTTGTAAAAATGGATTTAATTTTTGCTTCATATTGCCATCCATCCATGATTCATTTTTGTTCTAACGCTTCAAATTGTTTTAAATATTTTTCATCTTGTGGATGACTGTTGTAATTGTTCAACCTCCATTCACATAATCGTGCACTAATCTCAATAATGGATTATCTGATTGATATGATAGCTTCAAATACCGTATGTTCAGGATTTAAAGAGGATTTTGTGAAAGATACCCAATTCTAAAATCATTTGAACAAGTAATCGTACCACTTTCTGCATCATCTATTCCGGCTAAAATATTTAATAGTGAACTTTTTCCTGTACCATTTTTGACCAGAATTAAAGCCCACATGTTCTCCTTCATTAATAATGAACAGAAACATCTGCTAATAATGTTTTAGCACCATATATTTTTTCAAATGATCTGCTCGAAAATCTTTCATAATACTCTCCTTTTATCATTAAAATAAACCGGTCGCTCTACCGTCTTCTAATACATCCATCTCTAATGCAGCTGGTTTCTTCGGCAATCCTGGCATTGTTAATATATTTGCCCGTTAAAGCGACAACAAATCCTGCTCCTAATTTAGGAACAAAGAGAACGAACTGTTAATTCAAATCCTGTGGGTCTTCCTAATAAAGTCGCATCATCTGAGAAAAGAGTATTGTGTTTTAGCAATACAAACTGGTAAATAATTCCACCCATTTTTCTAGCTGTTTTAACTGTAATTTCGCTTCTTTTGTATATTGAACAGAACTTGCTCCATAAATTTTAGTTGCAATAGCTTCGATTTGTTCTTCAATCGAACTATTTTTCATCACAGACTGAATGGAATTGAGGGTTGAATTTTTCTAATAAGTGTAACACTTCTTTTTGCTAATGCTACTCCACCATTTCCACCATTTTCCCATACAGAAGTCGAAAATACAGAAATTCCTTTTTGCTTAGTGTTTGAACTAATTCTTTTTTCTTTTTGAGTATCTGTCACGAATTCATTTTAATCCAACCACTGCAGAAGTCCATAATGTTCCGTCATGTTTTCTATAGTTTTTCTAAATTAGCAAAGCCCTTTTCTAAAGCTTCTAAATTTTCTCCTTCTGTTAATCCAGAAGAAACTCCTCCATGCATTTTTAAAGCGAGACGAATCATTTGCTACTATTACCACTGCATCAGGTGCTTTTTGTAATTGAGGAACTTTAATATCTAAAAAATTTCTGAGCCCCTAAATCGGCTCCAAAAACCTGCTTCTGTTATACAATTTCTCCAAGTGCAAGAGCTGCATTAGATTTGCAATCACACTATTACATCCATGCGCAATGTTAGCAAACGGTCCACCTATGAACAATAGCAGGCGTATGTTCAAGGTTTGAACTAAATTCGGTTTTATCGCATCTTTTAGTAATAATGTTTCAAAAGCCCTTGAGACGTTTAAATCTTTGACAGTAACTGGAACTTTATCAAAAAGTATACCCGATAACGATATTTTCTAATCTTTGTTTCAAGTTTTACGATCTGTTGCTAAACATAAAATCGCCATCATTTCACTCGCAACCGTAATGTCAAATCCATCTTCACGTGGAATGCCTTGAATAGGGGCCCCCTAATCCTACAATAACTTGTCGTAGAGCGCGATCATTTTAAGTCTACAGCTCTTTTCCAAATGACTCTTCTACTATCAATTTGTAATTCATTTCCTTGATAAATATGATTGTCAATCAATGCAGCTAATGCATTTGTAGCACGGAATTTAACTGCTGTACATATCACCTGTAAAATGTAAATTAATTTCTTCCATTGGAACAACATTGCATATCCTCCGCCACAAGCTCCTCCTTTAATCCCCATTACTGGTCTAACGAGAGGTTCACGAGGCGCAATAATGGACTTTTTACCTAATTTTTGTAGAAAGCATCTGCTACATCCTATCGTAACGGTTGATTTCCCTTCTCCTGCAGGAGTTGGACTCATCAGCTGTAACTAATACTAATTTTTCCTCTTTGCTCCTTAGAAATTCGATTCATATCAGTGCTTTATATTTCCCATAAAACTCGATGTTGTTCTTCTTTCTAAGCCAATACTGAAGCTATATCAATAGTGGTTTTCATAACAGCTTCTTGAGCAATTTGAATATCAGATTTCATCCTTATCCCTCCTTAAGTGAACTGTAACGTTGAAATTTTTCTTTTTAAAAAGCATAATACGTATATGGCTAATGGAACGACTGAGTCAAACCACGCTAATGGGTTTTGCGATTTGTTAATCAATGTAGCCGAAAGTTTGAGTTAGCACTAATGCAGCAAAAACTCGCATCATTAATGCCATCATTCCAGCAATGATTGGAATCACAGTTTTCACCTACATCCTTGTAATGTATATCGATAAATAAATAATAACGATAAAATACCGTAACAGATAGAATTTGCTAAAATATATGGCCTTCCATATTCCACAACAGCTTCATGTCCTTCTCCTACAAAAACATTCTCATAAAATGAGGACTAAATAAATTAAAATGGATCCTACGCAAAAACTAAAAAGTAAGAGAAAGTTTAATACGATCTCTAACCCTTTTCAAATACGGTCATATAATTTTTGCACCATAATTTTTGTGCGAGAGATAAGTTTACCATTAGCAATTCAAATGACATCATTGGTAAAATTCCTAATTGGTCAATCTTTTGTGCAGCTGTATATCCTGCCACCGCTTCGTGTCCTAATCGATTCAAAACAATTTTGTACCGTAATTGTTCCAATGGCAATAATAGAAGATTGAAATCGGTAGAGCGAAATATTCATATGATGGACTAAAAGTCTTTCGTAAAATATGAGGACTCTTTTTCTATATGTAAGAAATTGGAATGTTCTTTTTAATATAAATGTAACAACAAACTGCTGAGAACAATTGACTCACTACCGTTGCAAATCAGAACCTCCAACACCCATATTTAAATGAACAATAAATACATAATCTAATAAAATATTTAATACACAGAAAGTACTAAGAAATAAAGAGGTGTATTCGCATCTCAATGGCTCGAATAATATTCGATAGTACAATTAAGCAATTTGAGCAAAAATCCAGCAAAATCACTAAATATTCATAAGCATAATCGATAATTTCTGGAGGAGTTTGCATGATTTCTAATGTTTGACGACAAAACAGCATACTTACTGTCGTCAATACAATCAAACACCTACAGAAATTAATGTTGAGACATGAAACTTCTTTTTACTCCTTGCATATCTTTTGGCGCCATATTTCTGAGCAAGAGAATCATAGTCCAGCTGTCATGCTAATGGCAAATCACCTATAATAAAGATCACAATACTTCCTGTTGAACCAACTGCTGCAAGTGCTTGTACTCCAATACTCGACCAACAAAGGTAAGTATCTACCATATTATAGAACTGTTGAAAAACATTTTCCTAGTAACAATAGTAACATAAACCGTGATATTAATTTCAATAAGTTTCCAGATGTCATATCTTTTCGCCATTTGCTCCTCTTCTATATACATACTCAATTTTATAGTATACTAAAATATATAATTCATAAACATTTAGTTTCAATGTTTTTAAGCATTTCAAAATAAAACAGTCAACCAAAAATCAACCAGTAAGACGGAAAAAGGTGCTACTTTTGAGTAGCACCTTTTTTGCTCCTTCTTCCTCAATATTCTCTTTAATTGCGTACTCTGTTAATTTTTAATTGCCTTCTAATTTTCATACTATATACGCTAATTTATTCCTTTTTCCAATCACTTACCGTGCTATAACTATGCCTGTTTCTTTCTGTGGGCTGTATATATATGAAGCAATTAGCTAATTAATTTTACATTGCTGCATCATTTTGTTTCCTCCTGGATAGTATAAAAATACTAACACTATTACAGATTATTATTAATAATTTCATCTTGGGTTCCCTTCAATTCATGTACCAAAAGTCAGGGAGAGTTATCCTTCCCCTCAATAAGAAAAACGTTATCTCTTGTATTTTGCGATAGTAGGGATTTTGACGTTTTCTCCATGCGATGTACCACTCTCTTACTTCTTTTGAAATTGATATTGCAGTAAGATTGCGATAACTATATCTGTTAACTTATCGTACATTTCACCCTCCCTTAACTGTCTTTATTATACCACAGGGACCGTATAATTCAAAAGCTTTTTCTTCAAAAATTAAACTGCACAAAATAACCCTATCTACAATATAGTGAACAGGGTTTGAGTCAAATTATAAACACATTTTTAATTAAAAGTGGATTGTGCCTTTTTCATCCACTATGATATTGAGCTTTTTCTAGTCGTTCGCCATTTTCGTTGAAATAGTACACTCTCCATCAATGTTAACACTCACGGCACACCATACTCGCCGTCACTGGCTTTTAGATAGTAAAACTTTATCTCTATACTGAGCATCCTTCTACCATCTCGCCATCTTCATCAAAAAGTACCATTTATCATTGATTAATTGCTAGCCTGTAGCCATTACTCCATCTGGATGCAACCAATACCACTTATTGGTATCACTCTTAAACCAATCATTGCAAATAGTATAGCCTTCGCTGTCAAAACATTTTCCACTTATCTTCTACTTGTTTCCAGTCGTTTTAACAAGTCCATTTTTTCATCTCTATACCGCCAACCATTGATTGATTTTGCAGCCAATTTCTTGTACTGTACCGTTATCAAGCATTTCTTGACTATACTACCCTAATGATTGATAGTAAGTAATCTTTTCAATTACATAATCACGTAAACTATCGTTATCCATACCATGCAATTCTAATAGTCGTGCTGGACAAGAAGTTGAAAGAAAAATTCATTATGAATCAAAGTATCAGTAATTTTGGAGTATCTTCGTAAAATATCATATCTTCAGCCATTTTGCATAAGTACCATATTCTCATTTTTCGATAAATTCTTCATCACTCGTACTAAATTGTTGGCCGACTTCTAACTTAATGCGAATACAAGTTAGCATCAGGATGAGCAGCCTCCACGTTCCATTAAAGTATTTTTCAACTCTTGCAATGCTGTATCTATCCAATATAATAATGAGGCAAAAGCCAAATCAGCTTTTACCATTATTGTATCTATCTTCCTAACCATGAAATGTAACTTTCTGCACTCATGCCTCCAGCATCATTATGTAAAATATATAGTATTTTGGGGCGTAACGTCTCTCGCAGCAATTCGAGTAAATATATTGCTTGTGATTAATAATATTTACCATCTAAATTCCTCCCTATTCGTATACATCATAAATTGTACTTGCATCTTTTATATCTGATTGCGTTGTATTGAGCTTTTGAACCATACCAGTGTTCAACGCTTGTCTGTTGTTTTGTTGGTTAATGATATTCTCACCGGCTACACCTCTATCACCTCTCCCTTTTCACCTTTTGGCGAGTTTCTTTGGCTCCGAGGAGTTGAGTATCAGTTGGTCTGCTCTCAGATTCGCTCATTCTACGTTTCAAATCACCGTCATTGTAAGATGGAAAAGATCTCGTACCCGTCTGCACTCAAATTGTAATGCCATTAACAGCCATTACTTTCCAGAATTGTTTATCGGTTTGAGGCTCCATTTGTCCATCCTCGATGATATCACCGACTTTTACGCCCTCAGGATTAATTAAATCAGTGGTTTTATAGGACTTTCCCCAATAACCGCCTTTGAGCAGTCGATAAACTGGAATATTGTTCAATTCCGATTTTAAAGCGCTGGTTTGCCTAATGATTGATGACTAGTTAAATAACCTTTGCTTGCTAATTCAAGGTTTTGTTACAGTGTTATTCTTCAGATTTGCGATATCTCGTTTTACCTCGAGTATCGTTGTAAATAGTATCTTTGTCAGGAAGCAATCTGCTTGCTCGCACGCGATTGGTTAACGAGTCGACTGTTTGATTACTGCTTTCAGATGCAATTTGCCCTCTAATTTTCAGTATCATTATACGGTTGAGGTAATTCTGAGCTTTCTAGCATATTCCGTCCGGCGATTGATGAGCGGTTGAGTATCTTTACTTTCTAGTTCTTGTTTTGTTACTAAATTAGCTAGCTTTGATGAGCCGATTCAGGCCTGAGCCAGTTCAGATCATAGTCACTGGGTGAGTTTTCAAGTTTGAGATTTTTCCCTCTTAGTTCACCATCATTATATTGTTGTGGCAATTCTGACTCTAGCGCCGTCTTCAGCCAGTTGATGAACGAGTCAAATACCCTCTTTTGCTTCCCGCTCACTGCTTTTGTAACTAAATTTGCACAAGCGATTGATGAGGCGTTAAGATAACCTTTGGCTTCTAACTCATCTTTACGTCGCTAAGACAGCGAAGTGACTGGTGTTTCAGTTAAATAGTATTAGCTAAGCTAGCTCATTTGCCAGTTACAACATCTTGCTTTTAATGATAGCACATGCCTCTTTATCTACCTTTTGTAACTTCTTCTTTAGTTTGCACAACCTGGGCATAAAATCTTGATGAGCTTTGTATCCGGTAGTGGCACCAGTAGTATTGACGATCTACCTCAGAAACTTTTGGAATTAGTCGTAAGAGATTTGAGATATCTTGAGTGGTTAGTAAGATAACCTTTTTGTTCCTAATTTCCTGTTTTGTGCACATCTAGGAACTGATGAGCAGATAAATAAGCCTTTTGTGCTCAACTCCTCTTTTCGCTAACATACGTTTCTGGTTTTGATCAGTATCTTGTGCTGTAACAACTGATAACTCTTCTTTAGTCATAAAACCAGTTGTGTCAGCATGAAGGTATTTTCGAGTCTTTTTAACATATTCTTCAAGTGAGTTGATGGGCATTAAGATAACCTTTTGCTTCTAACTCATCTTTCGTCACTAGATTGAGTGGTGATCTGGTGTTCCTGATATAATGCTTATCTTCTAACTCTTGTTTTCGTAGGCTAAAAGTGAAAGTGTCAATGTTGGCTGTTGCGAACGGCTTCTAGCTCTTCACTTTGTCGCAAAATGATGGTTATCAACTGTTAATTGACTACCTCTAACCACATCAAATGCTCTTCTTTGGTTGCTAGGTGAGCTTCGGTCAGCACAGGTGGCTTATTCTCTAGTGTTTGCACACGATTTTCAACCGCTGCAACTTTAGCGTTTGTTTGCTAGAGTACTAACATCTTGATGAGGCTGTAGATGAGTGCTTATCTTCCAATTCTTGCTTGATTTACTAATCCTGAAATATCATGATGAGCAGTCAGTAGCCTTTGTTTGCTAATTCAATGCTGAGTCACTAAACTTTCTAACGATTGATGAGCAGTCAAGTGGCCCTTTTGAGCCAATTCTTCTTTTGTAACTAAATGCTCCAATGATTGGTGATTAGTAATGTAGCCTTGCTTTCCTAATTCATCTTTAGTTTCAAGACTGGAGCAACGACTGGTGTTCAGTCAGATATCTACTACTTTGAGTGAGTGAAAACCTTTCCAAAGCTTTCTTGTACTTCGCCGAATGTCTAAAAGCTTATCGTTATAAGCACCATTAGCAGTGCTGCTTTCTAACAATCCGTGACCACGGTCAACAAGTGGCTTTACTATCAAATTGTGGTGGAATTTCAGTGGCGTATTCTGACAAATCTTGATGATTGGTTGAGATGGCCTTTGGCTTCTAATTCCTGTTTTAGTTGCCATATTCTCTAAAAGATTGATGGGCTGTTAGATAGTTCTGCTCTAATTCTTCTTTAGAAACTAGTTTTTGAAGTATCGATTTGCGGTCTTGTCTACACGTGCTGTACTCTTTCAGTTAGCGAGAGCTGAGTCGGTTTCTTCGAATAGTCTTTCAGGCTGATTGGTGAGCAGTTAAATAGCCTTTCTGCTCCAGTTCAGATTTTGTTACTAGCCTCTAAAGATTGGTGTTCAGTCAAAATAGACTAGCTCATCTTCAATCTCTTTCTTTGTTGCTAAATGGATAGAAGTCGATTATGGTGGCTTTTTCTTCCAATATTCAATTTTTCGTTGATGAGTATCTAAATTAGGAGTGAGCTGGAATTTCACTTTTGAGTGCATACTCGTTGTGAGCTTCTTGACTCGTTAAATATCCTTTGTTTTTCAACTCATTTTAGATACATAGCTTTCCAATTGTTGTTTGTGGCATGGCCATTCTTCGATATTAGTTTCCAATCGACTGCGCTATCACTAAAGTGGTGTTTAATTCACTTTTTGGCAAATATTGTGATACGGCTTGCTCTGCCTTTTCTCAATCTACTCCTCTTAACTCCAGTATCCATATGCATAGTATCGTTGTCGGGCTTGTTTTCTAGTGTGTTTCTACTCGTTTTAACGTTACTGGCTACTGATTGATTATCAGCTTTTGCCCGGCTATCTGCCCACGTAATTCACTGTCGTTTATATACTGAGTATCGTTATCGGCTTTTTGCTTCCAATGCTTCAACCTTGCTAGAAACCGGTTTGAACGGTTTTCTTTATCGGCTTTCAACTCGAGTTTGTTGTTTAATTTCGGTATCGTCATACAATTTCTCGTTCTGCAACAATCTTCTTCAGCAATTGGCAGTGATTTCACAGCTTCGTTACAATATCCGTCAATGGAACAATTCTTTTGCTTTCTTGCTCGCAACTTTATGCAAATCGTGTTTCTTTATCGATTTCTGAAACATGCACATCAAACATAAAACGGTACCACATCATTCGATTTCTCGCTCATTTCGTAATAAATGTAACCAGCCACTTGTTCATCTTTGATAATCAGCTCGTATCAAAATTGACGATAATTTTATCGTTGTCTACTCTACCTCTTGCTTCTAAATGACGATTGAGTTCGTTTTAAAATGGAGCTAACACTACTATTTCTTCAGTAGGAATACCGTCCTCTACCGTAAATTCAAAAATAGCGTTATTCTTGTCATGAGGTAAAACTCTTCAAATAATTTGTTTCACCGCTATCTCGACTTCTTGGTCGTTAAAGTAGATTCGTTTTAATAATCTTTTCCATAAAATCACTCCTTAAAATAAAGGACAGGCCTTTAACTCGTCCTTAATTTGGTCTTCCTTGATTGGCTTTTGATTTCGTTCCTTACCATTTGACGACCAAACTCCGATCAATGCCTTTTTAACGCTTCAAAACTCAAATGAGATGCCATTAGCTTCTAACTCAGCCGATTAATCGTTGTTCACTTCATTGAATTTATCTCCACTTGCATCTTTACATCTGTACGTCTAGTTTCAGTTGATTGTGCGACTGTTTTAACTTGATACTTTTTAATTAATTCATATTGCTTAATATCCGTTTTAGCTTAATATGTGTTTCAGCTTTTGCTTCTAAAAAGTTTTCAATTCTTTAAACGCTACCTACTAATACTACTATTACACTAACTTTACCTTTGCACAAAACTTGTGTTAATTCGTTCATATTCTTACATCTCTCCTTTCAAGGTAATTTCATAAATTGTTTGGATACAGTCTTCAATATATCCATGTACCACTAGACTTTGGTGCTGACAAAAGTGCCGTGATACGTCTAGTATCATCGCTTATTCCTATATCCTCGTTTGATAATAGCCGTTAAAGTCAACTTCAAAACTGATATCGTTCCTGTTTCCTAAAATCCACCACCAACAATCACCACATCAGTGTTTAACTTCTTTACCATCCGATTTTAAGATTTGCTGATATCCTTATTTGAGTTGCTGCTACTTTATCATTCTTTAAATTCCCAATATTCAGCGTTTAGCGCTCCATATGTCAGAGTTATTTTTCTCTTTCCAGAACTCGGTGAGTTTCGTCAACTTTCAATTGAATTTTATTGACTTTCTCCCTTAATTCATCTGTCGCTGCTTGCAGGTTTTGCATCACAGTACCGTTGCATACGAGAGAAAACAGCTGGAGAGTATCAATGTCGGAATTAAAGCAAGGTACACAATTGTTTCGTATATGTCATCTACACACTTCCTTTGACTATAGGTGAGAGGAATGCTCTACCTATTAAAAAGGCTATCTTTCTTTTAAAACGACTCGCCTCTCATTAATTAAAAATCCTCGACGTTCTAATTCTGCACGAACGCCATGGGAATGGTGGAACTAGATTGAATTTACGACGTCCACTAAAATCCGTCTACGAATAATAATGCTAATGCCATATCTTTCACCCCATTTCTATTGAAGACAGAATTGTTCCCGCTAGCTGTACTCTCTGCATTATGTTCTAACCAACTTTTCCATCACTGTCATTGTGCCATCTCCTTGTACTGTTGTTGTTTCTGCCGTTGGTGTTGCTACTGGTTGTGGTTCAGCAACTGGTGTTACTATCATCGTTTTCAGCCACTGGTGTCACTGTTGGTTCAGCAGCAACTGCATAGCTAGTTTGGTTGTAGTGCTTCTTCATGCTTCTCTTCAGTAGTTTGCTACTGGTTGAGCTACTTACTTCATCATGAGTGTTCTTTCAGAGTAGTAGGAAACTGTTGTTGGTTCATGATTTTTCTGCTGTTGGTGCAACGCTGAGCACGTTGCTCCTTTTTCCCATCTAATGCGTGTAATCGTTCATTTGATTCCAGCGATATCACTGCACTTAACGTTGCTGTTAATTCCGTCGTTGCATCAGAATTGACGATCGGCGCGATTAGTTGCTTGTTCTAGTTTGCTTTTCAGAGCTTCTTTAATAACGGTTTTGCATTTTAGCTGCTGCTCCACTTGAGGTCCTAACTCGATAAGATTAAGTCAAGCACTCGTTTGGGTTAATGTTTCATCATCTAATCCTAGATTAAGTCGCTCTCCAAACTCTAATATATATTGAGTATAAAGGCTCCTTACTTTCCAATTGTGAGTTGCTGTACTATTTGGTTTTGATTTGTTGTTAATGACTGTGAAATTCCATTGTTATTCCTCTAATTGTGAAAATTTCTAATGTTGTAGTATCTTGAATATAGTTGTTAAATTCTTTTTGCTTCTTGTTCCAGTAGTAAAAACTCTATTACTAAAGCAGCGTTTGAATTACCACTACGTCTATATCCATGTCCGCAAGCTTTTTAACTATTACACCGCCGCTCACACTATAATTTGAATATTTAACAAGTATTTTACCTTTATCTCCTGCATTAAATTTATAATTTACGGGTCGAACAGGATGAAAGGTAAAATACCTGAATTTTCACGTAAAACTACCGCACGAGAATAGATTTTTATTTGAGACTGACGGGAGATACTTCCATTTTCCCTTACTAGTCTATTTCCGACATAACGTTGAGTGAATTTCTTTTACCACCAACATGAAAATCCCTTCTCCTAGCCATCAAAAGCACCTACTTAATCGCAACAATCATAGATTGTGTTAGGGGTCTTTGGTTGAGATTGCGTTGTAGTAGAGCCTTCGAGCCAGACAGTACTTCAACGGTTGATTACCATTTTGATTGGTAATTTTCGTTGATACTTCAAGGATGAACGTACGCTTAACGTTGATGCATTCACACTAATGTTTCCATTACCATCAATGGTAGATAGTATTATTGTCGGGTTTGACAACACCTACATTTTGTACGAGTGGCTGTTTTGCTTTTGATTGCACCGTTAGTTTACTTCCAGTAGTAATGTTGTCTGGACGCATTGTTCCATTTGAATTAGCTGTCGCTACTGGAAACATTGGCAGTTGCTTTCTGCAGAGTCGGTGTAAATAGCCGTTTTAACGTTGATACTGCTACTTTTTAAAGCCCTGAACCATTATGAACAAGAACCTAACGTCGCCGTCCTGATACAGTGCTTAATGGTGTGGTAACTCGGTAGCTTCCCGCACTTGATTGCATAAAATCGCCATTCCATCAACCTACGCTTTTCCTTAACAGCATGTGCCTTGATCGGCTACTACTAAATTATTGTGTGTTCATCGGCAAAGACGTATGTTGTGATATCTTCAGCCTTAAGTGGTACGTAATACTTGTTTTGAAGTACCATTTCTTCCAATAATGCCAAACGTTGTTCTTGTTCATTTACATCTCTTTTAGTAGCCTCATGGTCTGTATAACTAGCTTGTTTTACGTTATCGACGTTTGACAAGCCGATTTGCGTTTTTGTTACGTTGTAGGGGATTATTAGTATTTTCTAGTATGATTGTTTTTAAATCTACCTTTGCTAGCTTGTTCCACATCTAAAACATTCCCTAATCCAATTTGTGCCTTAGTGACATTGTGAGGATTGCTTTCGATTGTTGACATGAGCCGATATATCACTGTTATTAGCTTTTATTCCTCGTTTACTTCGTCAGTTTTTGTCTGCTAATCCGTCGATATCTGAGACTTGATGACGGTGAGTACGTTCGCTTTGTCCTCCCATCGTTGAGCATCTTCAGTCCCAATAATATCGTTTTGCTCTCCGTCGTTTAGCCATTTGTCTTCACCTCCAGCGGCGCGTCATCGTGTGCTTGTTTCAATTGGCGCGTACTAAATCCATACGAGTCAATACTTGAGAGGCACTATCTAGCAATTCGATTTTGGAAACTTCTCTATAATACCTTCCGGTGCCAGAAAATCCAATTAATACATCGTTGTCTGTACGTTTGTTTTCTGGCCGTTACGATCGACGTATTATTCAATCTTGCTCTATCAATTTTGTTTACGATACTTTCAGCCCAGCGTAATTTGTCATTTGTGTTTTGAAGCATTAAATGATTACCTCCCTTTCATCGCTTTCAAATTCAAGTGGCGTTACTCCGAGCAATTTGCCTGTCCAGTACGAGCAAATTCGACGTTAGACTTGAATAATCGTTCTTGTAAATGTAAGTGTTCAGTCGCCGTTGGACACGTGATTATAGCCCATATTTGCCGGTTTAATTGCATTGATTAAAATAACTGGATTCTTTCGACAAAGCCACTTGTTTCCGCTCCTGACTCACAAAGCAATTCCTGTTGAGCAAAATCAACATGAGCCGAGTATTTCTCTCTCCAAAACCGGGAGTCATCCGAGTTTACGAGTTAAAACCACCATGAAAATGGTGGTCGTCGTAATAATTCGTATTAAAAATCCTTTCTCGTCCGCCACTCTAAAGTGTCTCGTCTTCTCGAGCCTGACAGACCAGACATTTCCTCATGTTTCGTCAAAGTTGGTGCATCACACTGCGCCAATAAATTGGTTATTGATAAATCGTTTGCAATGCAAAGCCTTCCATCTTTAAACAAAAGGATTTTCCAGTGCTTCATTAACTCTTTCCTTATCTTTTGATATTTGATCGTAATAATCAGGAACGTATTGTTCTAATTTGACTTCTTCTTTCATCGGATGAGTCACCGTTCCTTTATAAGGTGGTTATTTGTAACTGACCTGTTAACGTTAAGTGATATCCTGATTTGAGATTGTTTAAAGAATCATGTTATCGATATTGGCAATATAATTTGTGCAAGAGTTTAGCCGATAATTGAGGAACGATAAATCTTTGCATGATAAGTATTTACATCGGAATAGTTGCTCCAATTCTTTTCTTAATTCTAAAATTGACGTCAATCGCCTTTTCAATCGCCGGTTTCACTGTCTATTTGATAACCAGTTAACTCTACTCTAAATGAAATAATGATAGGAAACTTTGTAGCCGTTCCAACTGTCACTCTATGATTAATTGTGCTAAACAACACCTTTACCCGTATACTGCAACGGGTCAAGGATAGTATCTGCACCTTTTGAATAGTCTCGCGAAGCCGGATTAAGGTCATCTAATACAACTACCTTAACCGTACCTGGAGCCATTCCATACTGGATAAGCCTGCACCGCTCCAACACCATCAATTTCACGGGTTTTTCTGCACTATTCATGGATTGCCACCGACGGCTTTTCATTAACGTAAAATTAAAGAACCTTTTTCTTAATTCGTCGTCTGTTTCTCTGTCTTGTCCAGGGAGTTACAATCTCTCAATCGTCGCTCACTGCTGAGTTGCGGTGTTTTCTAATGGAAGAATATTTAAAGTAACGATTACCAACAACTCCGGCAGTTTCCATCTACCTCTACTTACCGTATCAGTCCTTTACAACTTTGTAAATCAATGAAGCGTCATCAATTGTGGCGAAACCTAGCTCCAATTGCCATTGGTACCGTGGTGTTCCTCATTCGAGAATAGCGTATCTAATAGCTTTTTAGCCGGATATCGGTGTAACCCAAATTCTACTGTTTGTAATCTAAAGTGACCATTGCTGTTTTGAGGAAACGTGTCTAGTAGTAGATTTTTCAAGTCTAAATAAACCAGCAAGTTCATAGCAAGCCGGTGCTAATGCATCATAGATAATAGAACCCTCTCGAGTATCGATGTTTTCATTTTACTCTCGGAGGGCTTCTTTTCATCAAATAATCAAATGTATATTTTTCTAAAAACTCACCCTATCATCGATTTTTCACGCTCCTTTCCCACGTTAAATAATCCTGATATGGTATGAACCACAAAGAACAATACCAAGCTATCTTTACTCACTTGTTGCACTTCAAAATCAGTTACTTTCTGAATTCTTGTGTCAACAAGCAACTTGGAGTTATTGTCCTTTTCTAGATCTGACTTTACAAATCATGGTCTTTACCAATGAGTCGCTCTAATTCAACACCATAATTGGCTGAATAAATGACCCATTCAAAACGCTCAGTATTCAATATTTTTCAACAGCTTGCCTCATAGCTTCTAAGCCCATCAACATAACCATAGATACGACCATTAAAACTCGATATCATGATTTTAGATGGAAGAATGACTTTGTTGATATTTCTTATATCAGGCATTTCATCACTCCTTTGTAATATATAGTAAAGTTGTCGGATTGTCCTTAATCATCAGACTGTCTCTAACTCTTAAATCTCTGAAGACTACCCATAGCTTATTATCGCCATTTGTATCTCAACTTTTAATTCTTTCACCATGGGACTTAAAAACAAAGGAAGCTTTCAGGTATTTCAGTGATTATTGACCTTTACTTTCAAAGGACTTGTTGAAGTAATCGTACCAAAAACTATATCCGTATTGTCTGGATTGTCTGTCATTCCTTTGAGCAGATGCTCTTGCTAATAATTGCCTGCCATCAACTATTCACCGTCCTAAGTTCTAATTCCATAGTGTGAACCTTGCCCTACTTATGAGTACATTTTTACAATTGCTAAGCTGTTCTTCTCTGTTCCTCGCTCTCAAATCCTTAAAATCGAGCTGTACGCTATTTCCGGCACTAATTCCAATATGACCTAAGCACGGCACTTTAAACGTTTTTAGGAAAATTTTAGCTTTAAAGCAACATTTCTGCTTTCTGTTGAATTTGACTCTCGTTCATTTTCGTCGACTTTTTCGTGGAATTGTAATTTTTCCCCAAAGCCCTACGTTTTTGAGTCTTGAACAACGTAAACTTCTCTTTTTGGTCTTTTTGTTATCTTTTGTCAACTTCACATAGTTGTAACTGTCATAAATCAGACCTCAAAATCATAATCAGTCGCTACTGAGTCGTCTCCAATGACTAAATCAGTTACGTGAATTAAGTGAAATATGTTTCGAGTGTTCCAAAGTTATCACGGATGATATACCACATACCGCCGTGAATTAGTGTTAAATCTAAAGCGTTTTTGGATCATAGCAAAAATACGTTTTTCTTGTCTTCGATTTTTCTCCGGACAGAGTCAGTTACCCTCATCAACAACTTTATACTCTAAATGGTTAATTTCGCATATTTGAGCAAATATTTCAGTTGCTTTTTGAGGCTTCAAAAACAATCGTATCTGAGTTTTTCAAGTATCTCATCTGGTCGTAAGCTGTTATTTTTCACATTGCTTTTTCGATGAACGTTTCTTTTTGAAGAGTTTTCCGTAAAATATACCTTTTATCATCAACTGAAGCGGATGATATCCCCGTAATTACACTTCACTTGTTCATCAAGCACCATGGTAAACTCAAACTTACTCGGCTGAAAATCAATAGTAGTTTCCCACTTCAATTCTGTAGCCAAATCCGTAATGTCGAACACTTTTCCCATCATTTTACATCTTGAATAAAGTAATTCCATCATAATACTTGCACCGAACTAGCCGTCGCCCATCCACGCCAACCACCGTCCAAAGTAGTAACGTGGTAAGGATGAGACCCTCCATATTGATATAATTCACCAACCTAGTAGCATTGGGACTCCGTTTGACTGGGTCCCTCTCCGTAACTATCTCGGTGTAATTGACCGTTTACCAGTACTTCAGCCAATTGTTACTTCTTTGTTCGTGCTAGGCTCTTGTTCTTGTTGCGACTGACTTGCCGTTTCCGTTTTATCTTCAGTTTGCTTTATCTTTTCGATTTTGACAAACCTTGCTTTAAGCATCTTGTATTCCTTAAATTCAATCTGATAATAAACATCTTCTCGAATTCCGGCTTTTTCTTGAATGTTCGATGACTCAATTGTTTGCTAGGAAGTTAATTCCAACGTCGAGAAATAATCAAACAGCAAGGCTCCTTACCGTCCATAATCTTTCTAAACATCGATACATAGGCGTCCGGTGCTTGAGCCGTTTTCCAATAACATAAGACCTGTTTGTCTCTCTCAGGAAGAATGATTGAAAATTGACATTAGACAGCTTTGGAAAACTCATTTGATTGATTTCCCTAAAAGAAAATACTATGAGCTATCTCATTATCTGCACTATGTTTTAATCTTCAATTCTTCCGGATTAACTGGTATTTGAGTGACTTGTCCTTTATATTCAACATAAATTCCAATTGCTATAATAATCACTCCTTTCAAATAAATTTAGCCTAATTAAAAGGCTAAAACTCTACGCATAACCTAAGTCGCTATCGAGCTAGATTAAATATTTTTCCTCTATTTTACCAACGGATCATCAATATCTTGTTCAGTAGCACTATTATTTGATTCATAGTGTACGCTAACTTGAGGTGTAAGCACTTGATAATCTACGACATATTGACGTTCCGCAATATCTCTCATCATTTTGATATCTTCATCTTTCAATTTGATTTCATCTTCGACTTTACCAACATTACCAATGTTTTACCTTTACCTAGCTTGTCGCCAACTCCACCACCACTAGCTCCACTACCGGGTGCTAAAGCGTTTTGTTGGTCGACTGACGAGGCTAAGTCGTCGTAATGACCCATGCTACTAGTAAAATCTTTGAATTTGTCAATCGCACTTTGTCCTAAGCTTTGAGTACCGTTAAAGGCACTTTCGCCTAATTCCATTGGATTGGCAAGACCCAAAAATCCACCTATTTTAGGGTTCATCTTCCAACTATCTAATGAGTGATAATAATCAGGTTCTTCACCGGCACTGAAGCTATCGGCAAAACCTCTAATTGCGTTTCCTACGCTAACTCCACCACCACTACTGATTTCTGACATCGTGGATAGTGAAAAATCCGGAATTTTTATTCAATGCACTAATAACTGCATTAATCGCCCTAATTGCCATGTTAGCACCGGAAATAAAAGCTTGTCCAGTCGCATTTCCAACTACCCCCGTTGAGTCAACAACATTTTGCAAATCCGTTAATCACATTTTTAATTAAATTTTACAAATAAGCGTTTAACGGCATAAACAGGATCTCTCCACATATTGTAGAAAAATTCTGCAAATATTGCTGCAAATGATTGTGAAACATCGCAATAAGACTCACGATAAATCGAAACAGTCCCATAAATAAGTTTATAACAATTCTATCACATCATAAACAATCGTTCCAAACATGACAAAACCGGCAATGATATAGGAAATGACATCTAAAGCAGATACGCCAAACATCTCGATTAATGAGATAAGACCTATCACAATACCAATAATTACTAGAATGGTATCAGTAACTCCCATGAAAGCCAACATCATTTGCTATATGAACCCCTATCCAAACAGCACCTAAAACTGCTACTGCAATTTGCAACTCCGGATAAGATATTCGCGACAATATCAAAGTTATCAATTATCCATGTAACTCCTGTTTTGAATATATTGAACAGCAAAGGCTACATCAGCTATGGCAAACATCGCCATTTGAAGTGCTTGCATGACCTTTTCGACCCTCAACACTTGAGATAAATTGTTGCCACGCTTGTATCAACGGTTGGAAAGCATACATCCCAACGTTTTAATCTGAGCGATCATATCACTAAACGTCATGAGGCAATCTTGCAAACTCCTCATTTGTCGCTACTGCCGAGCCTCGCAAGGCGTTTTTCAACACATCACCGGTTAATTGCCCGTTTTTAGCCATTCTCTCATTGCCCCACACCTACTCCTAAATGTTGAGCTAATTTTTGAGCAAGCTGAGGGGCATTTTTCCATCATCGAGTTAAACTCGTCCCCTCTAAGTACTCCGGAAGCTAAAGCTGAGTGATTTGTAATGTACCGGCTTTTTGTTGTTCTAAGCTAGCACCACCGAGCTTATACAACTTGTTTAATTGTTCAGCAAAAGGCAATAGCTTCATCATTATTCTTGAATGCTTCTCCAGCCTGAGAACGCAATTTCGCTACCGAGTCAGCCATTTCTGCAAATCCTGACCTTGAGCGGTTTGCTGCCGCCATTAAGCTATCTTGCAATTCTTGACCGGCTTTTTGTCCCATCAGCTACTGTATTCAAACGAGCCATTATCTGTATAAACGTATCGGCTTTAGAACACCAATCCGCCCATCATAGCTCCAATAGCTCTTAATGCTTGAATAGCAATCTGAAAGTTAAGCAATCTCGACATGCTTGTTAATCTAGACAACATCATTTGACTAGTCGCCAAACCGGCATTTAACTGATTATTTGCCGGCAGTTGGTAAAGTAGAGGGCTTTAGGTACGGTAACCTTTTGGCACTGAATTGACCTAGAGGCAGTCATACCTAAACGGCGTAAACTGGCATCAACTCACGTACTCTAGTAGTAGATTGGTTAAATCGTTCAAACTGATTGATTGTTCTATCAATAGAATTCCCTACTCTATTCAGCGTACTAGAGAGACTTATCTTTTAATACTAAAGATTGTTCTAAAGTTGCCATTATCTTCTTCTGCCCCTCCTTGCTACTTTCCATTTTCTTTTTGTTCTTTTTCTTCAGCTTCCCTGTAGCATCGATAAAGCGTAAATCATCGCCTTTTCTCGTCGAGGAAAGGCTATCAAAAAGGATGGTGTCCACCTAAACTTATGCAAAGCGTAATATGCATAATTTAACTCCAGCGTCTGTCATCCATTAGTCATTTTTACTTCTTCTACTAGATCATTCACATCTTCATCAAAACCATTGATTGATTGAATTTCTTGTGTCAATGTTGCATACTCTCCGGCACGTAACATTTTTCTTCAATGTTTTGATTGCATCACCAGTTGTTCCATGAGCCTCTTGTAATTCAGCATTATACCAAATCAGGCGTTACAACACATTCAGCAATTAAGCTATTAACGTATTGGTCATTGTTAAACTCAGAGATTGTAATTCCTTGACGATTTTTAACCTTACGTGTTGCACGTTTTTCAATTCGTCATAAAGCTTTCATCGATACTACGGATGACAAATGGTGATTTGAAACGTTTGAAGTGTACTTCTTTTGTTTCATCTTGTTGAACGTTTGCTAATAAAAATCTTGAATACTCATTAATTTTTCCCCCTTTTCTTTTCAAAATTACCTAAAGTTGGAGTTTTGAGGCTTCTAGTAAATCAACATCTTCAAATGTGAAGTTAACTTCTTCCTCTAGAATTCATCTTCAACATTTAATTTTGCCCGATACTACTTCATCTAAGTTACATTCTCTTAAAAACAGTAGTTTGACGACCAATTGAACTTGTAGCATCGTCATTCGTAATCTGAATATCAAAGAACGTATCTCGTCCATTTTCTCATATAATCTAACATCATTTGTTTTAAATTGTGACGTCACACCATAAATCGTCATTTTACCTCACCCTCAAAGCCTGTTGCTTTGTTTTTGAGTGCCTCGACGGTTTAATGTACGCACTTTTCTTTCTGTTTCTTAACAGTAGCTTCTAATTCTTTCACGTAAAACATGAATTCGTTACGACCGATTGATTTGAATAAACGCCGTACCCTCTTGACCACTGATAACATCATGACCTTTTAAGTAAGCCATTTATATTCCCCTTTTACTCTACTACTACTGTCAGTGTAAGTTTTTCCATACTATCGATTGATTGAACTTTTACATTGACAACAACTGCATCTTTGTCTTCGCCTCTTAGCACTTCGATATCATCAACAACAAAGTTTTTCCAATTTTACCCGAGCTTCTAAATCTCGGAAGTATTGATGCGATTAGCTTTGAACGCTTGTCGTCCGTCTTCGTTGTTGTTTTACTTTTCCTAGAAAATTCAGTAAATGCATGGTGGTATCGTTTTACGATATCATCAAAGGGTACGTAATACACGGTTCTTCTTGAAGAATTCATTTTTTTCGATCGTGAATGATACTAATGAGTTAATATCTTGTTCTACGACTGCACGACCTTTCTTATAAGTGAATACAAACTTACCTTTAAGTAAAGCATCGATTGTTTCTGTATGAGTTAATTTACCGTCAACATCTACTGAGTCGTCGTGATTTTTGCATGCGTTAACGATTTTTCGATACCGGCACTAGCACTTGCACTAGCTACCCATACAGTAGCTTTTGTTTTGTCAATTACAGTACTGTCAGCTAAAATAACGCCGTTTGAAACGTTAATAACTGCCTCATTATCAGCGTCAGAATCAGCAATAACTAACTGAGCATTTTTCCCCTCATCTTCACGCATACGTTTGATGAAGTTGATACCGGCTTTCTTAATCGTATTGTCACTTGTTGGTAAAGCTAAGTAGTTGAAATCAGCCGTTTCTAAAAGCTTTGAAGTAGTCTGTATAATCACTTGAGCTTACAGTACCGTTTGTACCGCCTTTAATTTTGCTCAGCTGCTTCCGTTAATGTTCCAGTACCTGAAAACTCTACTAAAGCATTCGGCTTCAACTCGTTTAATGTTTTAACTGTTTGACTGTTAATTTCGACTGTATCTAGGAACGTTAATACATCAAATGCACTTGAGTTATCGACATTCAGCTCGAACAGTAGCCGTGATATCATTACCACGAACGCCACCAAATCGAGCTTGAACAGTGACATTCTCTCCTAGACTAGCGTTTGCTTTTTCACCGCTATTTAAACGATGATAGAAGCACTTCGCTTGAGCGTTTAAATGCTTCATTCAACAACAATAACTCTTTTTGCTTCTAATTCGTAACCTAATTTCTTGAACAAATCATCTCCTCGACGGATTTTCATCAACTTTTAGACTCTCCAAAATTCAATTCGAGTGGAAAAGTCGCAATACCATCGCCATTAGGTCTACGAGTATTGACATTCTTTGACTTTACGTTAATGTAAGCCCCTGGTCTCACTTTGTTTTGTGTTTTCCAAATTCCGCCTGCCATTAACCAATCACCCTTTCTTTTCAATTTCTAGTAATTCTCTTGTTTCTTCTAGCGTGTCAATCCATCCTTTTTCAAATTGCCGGAATCATATCTTTTTCAATATTCGTAAATTCTGAACTCATAAGAATGCTTTCTCACGCTATATCTCACACTATTTGATTGTTCTTCGTTCATCTTTCAACTCTCCTCCACTCGTTTTAAAACTCGTTGTTTCACTTCTTCGATATCTTCTTTAAGTCTTGTTGTTGCTGTAAAAGCGTAATGCAATACGTTGTCTACTACTTCAAACTCTTTGTTAAAAATATGAATTTCAGGTAATCTATTCATCTTGCAACTCAATTCATCGAGCATTTCATAACAAGCACTAGCTTTGTGTTTCTGCGGATAATAAGAAATCACTACTGACTAGTAGTTAGTACGTAATGATGAGGTTCAGATTTGAATTTAGAATTATTGACTGTATACAAGGTTCTTCAAAAGCCTTGTTCACATCATCAATTCTTATTGGTATATCGGGATATAACCCATCTAAAAATGTAGCTCTCTCATCGAGTTTAGATGATATTCATTTTGAGTCATTCAACATCATCACCTTTCTTAAGTACTCTCTAAACTTCGCATTAATCCGTATAGGCATTCTCTGCAACTTCACTCACAGAAGCCCTCAACATAAATCTGCCTCGAACTCTGCCACCGTTCCTTGTTCTATGACCCCATTCAACATGTTTTGCATAGTAAACATTATTGTAAACATCTTGCTTGTACGTATTTCCAGAATGCTCTACCTTGCTCTTTTTCCATCCTTTTTGTAATGTTCCACCTTGTTTTCCGTGATAACTAGCCCTCAAAAACTTAACGTGCTTCCCATCTTTAGTAGTAAACTCTACCCAATGGTCTTGATATACCCCTACTGGCAGTACGTTCAATTACAGTCTTCTTGAGCTTTGTGCCTCTTCATTCAAGCTTTCTTCATCATGTTGCTAACCGCTTGAGGTGCTGTATTCTTGTGGTACTGCCTTGCAAAATTAGCAAAAGTACTAAAAATCTAAATAGGCTCTACTCATTACGATTTTCCTTTCAAGTTGATTGCAATTTCTTGATGGTGCCAATATTGATTGATAGGCACATTTGACCGTTCATATACTTTCGTATGAGCCGTTTCTATCTGTTATTTCGTTTTACATCCGGCTGGAATATCATGCTCTAAAGCCACAAAAATAACTTCATATCATATCCATTTGCTTGATAATCAGTACCATTAGTGGACTTATTACCATTTTTGAGAGATACGACAAAGGTGCATTCTCAAATAAAACAACTTCTCTTTTGACTTGTTATCCCTTTGTTTTTCTCCTTAACGTACCCTGTAACCGTCATTTTTGAGTCGTATATAAAGTCAAAGGGCGATTTTTATTCATCATAGTAATTTACGATAACGATACAAACTAGTTTTTAAAGTTGCGACAATTGGGACGGTGCTTGTCTAATAGCTTGTATCATTTCAAAAGGACTAGATTTGGCAATGGTAGTATCACCCATCGTTACTGATTTGATATTGAAATCATCGGTATCAGTTAGATCTAACACCTTTGCTTTCGTTGTCGCATCTTCAATGCTATCGATTTGTCATATCTACCCCATACCATTTCTAGTCCTTTAGGAACTTCCTCATCATGAATAAAATTTAAAATATCTTCTTCAGCACGTTTTTAAAGCGTGGAATAGTACATTCTCGTCAATGGTGTTGATATCGTTACGCAAAGAAACAAGATAATTTACCAATCTTTCTTCATTCTCTGTCATATCATCCAAAAATCATATCAACACCTCATTTCTACGCAATTTTTATGGTTAATAGCGATAATACCAACATTTTTAGGCTCGTAAACACGTGCCCAGTTTTTGATATTTTCTAAGTCGCTGTTAGATGGTGTAATATTTCCTGGAGTTACTTGCAGTGTTTGTCCGATTTAACACCGTAAAGTGTAATACTGAAAGGCTTGACGAGTGTAAATCATGTCGTTACCTTTCGCATGGTCACGCGCAACCTCAAACGTTGTTAAGCCTTCTGGTGTACCAGTATTACGACCAAAAAGCACCTTGACGGAACAAGTAAGTTTTATAAACGCCTTTTTGCATCCGGTTTAATACCATCATCCACGATTACTCGATAACCTAAATAAGTAGCAAAACCAGTATTAGCCTCTGTTGGTTGGATATATTGGATTAAGTTATCTTTTTGTAATTTAGTGTATACTGCAGAGTGCAGTGCAATTGCTACAATCTGTCCAGCATAGTCGCCTAATAATTGTTTTGCATCTAATACCATTCCGGCATCAAGCACTTTAGTAGAGGCATCTAATACGTGAGTATCGTATAACGTACCTTTCGTTGTATCTTCAGCTTTGTTAAATAGACCCCCTAAAACTGATAGCAATACTTTTTGTTCTTGACGTAACCAATAAGCACCAATACGAGATAAAATAGCTTTTTACTGGATCACTACCAGCAACCACACCGAGCTAGCTCATTAGCACCCCATCCACGTCCACGATAAAGAACGCAAGCATTGTCGGCACCGGCAACGATGTTTTTGCCTGTTTCTAAAAGCTTTATCTCCGTCGCCTAACACTTCAGAGTCGCCTGTTAAATCATTCCAAAAAGGCATATGGACTTGTAAATCCACCGGCTGTAATATTTGTTGAAACTCGTTCGTCAGCTGCAATTTCCACTCTGAATAAAAGCAGAGTGCTCAGTAGTATATTGTTGCATATATGCGTTGAACACCTCAGGCGTTACAACGTCTAAAATTTTTAGTTAATTCCATATTTATTCATCTCCACTTTCTTTTTGGCTCTCAAGAATTCAGTCAAATTGAAATCTTTTTCTTCATTTCATCGGCTAATGTTCCCTACACCACTTTGGGCATTATTGCCACCAGTAGGCGTATAATTAGCCTGTTTGTCGTCATTAAATAAAAAATGATCGCTTTCTTTTTGTTCTGAAATCTGTTTCGTTAGACCACTTAACTTCCCATCTTTCAGCTCCACCGCGTCTTTATTAATAATGGTTTTGAGTAACTCAACATCACGTACACCGGACTTTGCCAATTCAGCTTCAATTAGTCTGTCCTTTTTGTTCGTTTGCTAGTTTCTCTGCCCATGCTAGATTGTCTTCTTGATACTTTTTGCTGCAAAAGCTTCAAATTGTTCTTTAAAACCGTCCGCATCAATTTTTGCATTCTTCAAACTCTCTAAATCAGCGTCTCGTTGTGTCAGCTGTCACGCAAATTCTCCAATTCAGCAGTATTTTTCTCAGCTTCATCCTTAAAACGTTGGATATCAGCACCGTTTAACGCAAAGATTTGATTGATTTGTTCATCATTCAAAACCTAGTTTTCTAGCTGTTCTTTCTTCATAATTTCTCCTTTCACGCTAAAGCTTTTTAGGGTGTTCTCTATCACCAGTCGCCTCTGCCTTGTTAGGGACTGCAGATTGTCCAATATTTAAACCTTTTTACGCCTTGCTCAGGGCAAACAAAAAGCAACCATTAATTAAAAATGATTGCTTCTTATTGTTCTTTTTAGTTAAATTTAGGGCATAAAAAGCACTCTAAAGAGTGCTAAAATTACTTCTATATGTTTAATTTCATTTTCACTAAACCCAACATAAGGATGTTTATCCGTCGATATGGTAATTTCATCGTATAATTCCTCTTCCGTATCTAGTTTTCCGGTAAAGTATTACAATATCCTTCCCAAACGTGACCATCAATATAAGTTATCCTAACATTTTTATCTAAATATTGTTCTAAATGCATGCTTTATCTCCCTCCTCTTGTTGGCACTATGTGAGTTCTATTTTTGAATGATGAATTTTAATAGCTGTTACCTCCTACTCCATCAGAACCATTAATTCCGACAGGATAACCTAATTCTACGAATTCTTTATTCGTTCTTCGACCTCTACCATCTATCTCAATACTCCCTGTACCATGATATTTGTTAAACAACTCTTGAGCATCAAAAGAGTTATAAATATAAGATTTTCCATCTATTCTTGTCGCTTCTATATGAGGTGATTGCTTTTCGGGATTAATCGTAACTCCCCAATCTCCATTATTTATCTTTTTAGCAACAAAAACTCTATCTTTTAAACGCTCATACCTTTCATCATTATTATACTTCAAATCATAGAACTCAGCAAAGGTTTTTAGGCATATTTTTCTTTACCTAAAATCTGTCTAAATTCAAGAAATTGAGCTTTAGTAGTTTTTACTCGTTGCTTTTTCTAAACGTTCAGCATTCAACTTGTCATCAATTGCATAAATACCATGTTTATCAAGCTGTTGCTGTCTCCATTGTTCGTAAGTAGTACCTTTTTAACGTTGTACGTTTTTCCAGTTACAACATCTTTTTGCCGTTCGAGATCCAACATCTTCAATAGCCGGCACTGTTGTACATCGACAGTGAGGATGCATAGTAGGATAATTAATTCCTCTTTTAGCATCTTTCACTTTAAATATTTTACCATCCAACTCACCACAAATAGGGCATGTATGAACTTCTAAAGTTGCTAGATACTTGTATCTTTTCACGTTATCATCTTCATACTCTGCCATGGTGGCTTCAGCTTGAATATTATTCGTTTTCAGTTTGAAGTACTGTTACGGCTCTATGTCTAGCAACTTGAAATTCAACTGCCAACACTTTGGCATTATCGGATGGTGGTATATCTCTAGCCAATGAGTCACAGAACCAAATGCTCCACCTTACCAACAACTCTATCCATGTTTAAGCCCCCAAATACGCTCTGAAAATCGTTTGCCGTCAAATGTTCTTGATATGATATCATCAATTACATTTTCATCTAGCCGTTCAGGTTTAATTACTGGCTCTTTACCAGTCTCTTTCGCATATTTAAACTTTCGCTCTAAATACGTTTCTTGATACGTCCCTTTTAAATGCATTTCGATTTTATGATTGACTTTTTCGGTTACATCAATCATTATCATCTTGTTTTCAGTCATTAAAGCTTCAATTCTCGTTGGATTAACAGATACCTGTACTTTTTCCTCATGTTCCGGATACTTTTTCTTAAATTTTTCCACATTATTGAAGAATTCTCGTTTCTCCCATGCTCAAAAACAAAGTTAGCTAAAAACAAAGGTAATTTACCGTCCTTTGAGTACTTCTCACTAAACGCTGTTATTCTCTCTGTAATCGTTTTGTATGCTCTCTGGTATATTTCATCAATATACTGTTCTAAAGCTTCTAGAGTATCGATTTTTCAATCTCAGCTAACAATAAGCTCTTTTTCATGCTCTGAAAGATTGTCCAATGACTTAATAGAGTCTATTTTTCTTGTTTTTGTCAGCTTTCTACTCATCAATTTACATCTTCTTTTAGATTGCATTAACTGCATTTCGTACATACGTTCCGTTTGTTTCTGCTCGTCTTCTTCTAGTAAACGCAATTCATCTTCCCAATTTTCAACGATTGGATTAGATTTTGCGATATTCTCTCTAAGTAATTGCAGATAATGAAGAAACGACTTGAGCCATTTCTGTATCATTGTTGATACTGTTTCTTGTCCATGTTTGCTTGATTTTAACATCTTCTTTAGCTCTAAATACTTCAAAATTAGCTTAACAAGGGGTAGCGTACCCACTTCTAAACTGAGTTTCCATATTTCCAACTTTCAATTCAAGTAATGAATACAGGAATTTCAGTGCAACGCCTGAGCTATTGCCTAATTTATCAGTTTCTGGATTAACTCCCTGCCCACTAATGAAGATTTGTTGTTTTGTTCTCTCTAGAATTAACGTTCTTTGACTTCTGCCGGAATATCAATCGCTAGAGTCGTTACGTTCGACTGGTCGCCCATTCCGTCATTATCCATCTTAATTAGCTTGTACTGCTTCAAATCTTGTAAGAATTCTTGTTTATCTTGTCCACCATAATTAGTAAGAACAAGATAACTTCTTGCACATCGTCCGTGTCGTTCACAAAACCGCTATAAACCTTGTCGTATACATCTACTAAGTCTTTAATCGGCTTCAGTCGTCCGTTTCTAACTCATTGTTTTTAAATGGAATAAACGGCACTACACCAAATTCAGTGAGTAAACGTACTTGAAACGCTACTTTTCTCCATTGATTGAGTCTGTATACATGATTAGATTATACTCTTCAACGTTTCAAGGGACTTCCCTTTTCTCATGACGGTAAGTAGTACACTCTTTATCATTCCAATACTCGTATACTGTATAGATAAGCCCATTTGTTTCATCAATTGTGTTGTACGTTCGTAATACTCCTAGCAACTTCTTATCTAATGAACGTGAGTAGATTGGAATAATCTCCTTACTATCCACGCAAGCATACTTAAATTGTCTAGTTTCAGCATCAATCCATACATGAAGCCATGCAACGCCTGCATTACCGGCATTCAAACACAATTGTTTACTAATACGTTCGTAATCATCACCTAATACATCAACAATTGCATCGTTTAAGTTTTTATCATCCACGTCAAATGTTGGCGGATAAGTTAACGCATAAGCTTTTTTCTGATCTAATAGCAATTGGTGCCAATTATGACTAATACGATTATCAGCATTTCGCATGGCGTTTTGTTCATCTTTTTTTCTCGTTTTTCGTCATTCTTTTCTATCTGCCGGTCGTCGTTTACGTTTAATATCATTTTCGTTTAAATAATATAATTCCGCTTTTCTGACTTTCGAGATAAATTGACGGTGTTTAGAAATTAAATTGCTAATAACCTTTTTCAATACATCTATTTCCAAACTTCCATACCTCCAGTTTTTAGAACAGTACCGTAAAACAAAAATATCTTAAAGCATCCATCGCATGGTCGTGTTGCTTCATTGGCTTATCTTCACCATGCAACGAGGCTTTCTCGTCCCAAAACATAAGAATGAAACTCTTTTAACGTATTCTTGCAATCTTCATGTACTGCTATTTTGTTTTAAATTCAACAACGTTCCCACAAATCGTATTCCCTCTAGAACATTGTTTCTTGCTTTCTTAATCTGATACCCACGTTTCTTCAATTCTGCTATGAAAGAAGAAGCCGACAGGGTCGATAATAATTTTGTCTATCTTTGTATCGCCTAGCCACGCTTCAAAATCATCAGCATATTCACTGTTTGTCTTTTGTACGTGTTCATCTCTTCCTGAGTAGTAATACTCTCTAGTTAAAGTAATACTTTCCAGTTATATCTCGTTCCCATAACAAAATACGGTAGCATTTTGCATACCGTAGTCAACAGAAACATATTTATATTTAGGCACTAATTCGGGTAACTCATTTACAACATGTTCCTCTTTTCTAGAACATGTCATAAACAATCCCTCGGCAATCGTCCAAAGCCCTTGTATATACCTTTGATAGAAAACGCCATGATACTGGCTTCTATACCTTGCTTTAATATTCTCAGCAAGTGACAAGTTATCATCCATATCAAAATGTAAGTAGACAAGCTTCTTTTTCTTGTGCTTTGTCTATCCAACTAGTTTTAAACCAATGATAAGGACTATCAGGGTTTACAGTTAAACCACCATTTAGAACCAGTTACCGAGCAACGCCCCGTCCCTTGATTGACGAACGACTCAGGCATTAACGCCACTTCATCAAAGAATATTCCGGCTAAGGTAATCCCTTGAATTAGATCCTGAGAACTTTCATCTCGTCCACCAAAAATATAAAAAAATCATTGGTAACATTACCTTTTCTAATCTCCAGTAAATTATCTGTACGATGATAGTAGTAACTGAAGCCTCTCGCATCTAACATAACTAGAAGAAACTTCAATACGTTACGATTGAATGAGCCGATTGTTTTACCACACATTGCAAAGTTTTGATGATTAAATGTTGTCATTGCCCAAATAATAAACGCCAAACTCATTGAAACAGTTTTGCCTGAACGGATAGCTCCATCCGCAATAATCCCTCAGTTGATAGACTGGTGAGTTATCTAGCCACCACGTAAAGCACTTTTTCTGCTTGATACTAAACGGTTGAAATTTAAACAGTTGTTGCTTTTTATTCTTTGCCATGTTTCTCCAACTGCTCCTTTCAATGCATCAACAAAGCCGTCGTCATATACTTCCTCATCGATACCCTCGCCTAACATCATAGCCTTACGTTGATTTTTCTAACTTCAACGCTCTAATACGTTCTTTTTGCTCTTGCTTATCAAGCTTATCTTTAGCAACTTGATTACCTGTCCGCTCAATTAGCTCTACTGCTCTCAAATCGCCTTTCATTGCTTTTTGAACTGTCATCAAAGCTATTGCCATTTTCGTTTGTGTTGTCATAGCCCATTGTGTCCTAACATTTCAGCTAATTGTTGATTTTGTACTTTAGAACTCAAGACTATTTCCAACGCCTTTTTAAATTCCGCTTTCTCCTTGCTTTTCCGGATGCAATTCCGGCTTTTTACCAATTTCTCGGCGTTCACTTGGAGTTCTCTCTGAATTTTTAATTAAATTTTCTTCATTTGCCAATATCTCACTTCCTTATAAATTAATCTAACCATTTATTAGCGTTAATATATTTAATATTTTCACTCAACATCTTTTTCTAATTTCTTTTTCATAAATTCTCCCTTTCAAACACAGCGTTGAAAATCATCAACGCTAATCTACTGAGACAATAGGAGTCGAACCTATCCGTAAACGTATAAAACGGGCAATCCGTTGCTATCTCAAACAAAAATATATAACCTTAAAAATAAGGTCGTTACAAGTGTTTCTGCAAATGTAACTGAGAGGTGTAAGCCTATTATGCATATCCCAATACCGTATTTCAGGTATTAAATAAAATAACTGGACTCGAACCAGTACCTACTTTCCAGTCGCTCTTCCAAATTAAGCTATGTTCCGGCACATACACAAAACTAGCAACCGCTGTAAGCACACAAAAATAAAGGAAATTTCATACACAATTTTAGGAGTTTTTAATATCAGAAATTAATCAACAAAAAGTAGTACGATTGCTAGTTTTTCTATATGTAATCAATGGTCTAGGGAGGGAAAAATTATTAAAAACCTCCCTATTCCACACACTAATAGTATATTTCATCTTGTTACTATCTACCTTCTAACACTACTTTCTTACTATTTTCTGCCATTTTTCTTTGTCTTTACTTTGTTAATTCTCCCAAATCAAGTAGCAATTCATCAATTCCAACGCCACCCTCATACACTAAAGAAGCCACACTCAAAGCATTCAGCAAAGAATAACAATCCTTTATCCAACTCTCTGTAAAACTCTGACTCTGATATTTTTCAAACTCACATAAATGGCAATATCACTATCAAAATTCTTGCAATACTTCATGATAAGCAACTGTCTTAAATAAGCATTGCTCATTCTGTTAATCGCTTTTTCGATATCTTCAACCATTTTTGAGCCGTTAGTTTTTCTTTCGATATGTTTTTCCAACGACTTATTCACTGCTCCCGTATATGAACGTGGCTCAAATGAATATGTTGCGGTTACTTTTGAAATATATTCTTCACGGCGATTTTCTTCAACTGCTTGTAAGCAGATAACATCATAACGACTTTTTCTTTTTGTCGCCCTTTTTATCTAATTTTTCTAACTAATATTGTAGCCACTCCCCTATCTAAATGGTATAATTTAACTAATCTGATTTGTTACCACTTTCTATAAGGGAGTGGTCTTTTTATTCTACTAATTCGTTTAATAAAATCAATTTGAAAAACCTCTAAATGCAAATTCAACATATTATTTTCCATCCCTATTACGACTGGTAGCCTTTTTAATCCAATTTCTTTTATCTACTCTAATGCTTCCTCGTTCTCTTCAATATTAATTTCTTCAAATTCCACGTTGTGTTGTTTTAGAAATTCCTTTGTCATTTCACATTGCATGCAATTGTGCTTTACTATATACTTTAATCATAAATACCTCCTGTATAAAAATTCGTTCAGGGTTAATTGTTTCATCTGGTTCATAACTTTTTAGCCGATGGAAATTCACTTATTTCATTCATCAATGTATTAAATCTATGAATAAAATCCTCACTAGCTTCTTCCCACAAGCTCCATTTCAATTCGTCCATACAATACCATTTTTCAATAAACTCGAAAAATCTCACGTAACAAATCATTTTGTTGGTAAAATTCATTTTATGAGGAATTGCTGTTTTCATAACAATTTCTTTCTGCAAATGACATATCATTCCACTTTTTCTGAACATTATATGTTCTTTCAAATTCATCATTGCAATGGTTAAATACATAATCCTCTTTCACATCGTTAATGCTAATCATTCTTCCACCTCTTCTAAATCAATTGTTGGGTCAATCGCCTCACCGTAACCAGAGACTACGTTAGCATGAAAATCAGAAATTTCATTTAATACAGATTGCAGTCTTTTAGCAAATCCTGAATCACTATCATCCCAAATGGTTTCTTCAGTATCATATTCATCTAAATATTCATCAATATACGAATATATCACTTCTAATATTTCATCAGCATATAATGCTGTATCAACGTGGTTTTCATAAACTTTTCTTTCATCAAAAACTCATTTTTATTCCACTTACTTCTTATTGTTTGAGTCGTTACAAATTCTTCAGTTTCTGTATTCCATAAATCTTCACATTTTACATCGTTTATACTAATCATTTCTCATCCTCCTAAACTAGGGTTAATTGCTTCAAATTCAAAATCATCATATTTGATTACATCATCTCGTATTACTTTCCCGTCAACAATGGTAATATATTGTTCAAACTCCATACCACGCTCACTCGCATAAATATTAAAGTCAAGATTATATTTTTTTGCTATGACTAATTAATAATTCATTGACATCTATACACCACGCTTGCTTTATTTCAAGGTTAAGATAGAAAATTTCTTGCTCGTAATCTTCAAAATCAATCTCTTTATCTTCAAAAAGAAACGACAACTATTTCTTAAATACCATTCTTGATTTTTCTCTTTTTAAGAGAGTATGCAAATTTATATTCATCATTTTCAAAAAACAGCTTCACTTGTTGTTCGATTAAAAATTTCTCATAAGTAAATATAGCAACTTCATTTTTAAAAAGTCTAAAATATCTGACTTCTTACCACGGATTTTCATCCATCCACTCACACCAGTTAGGCATTTATGCCACCTCAAAAAACAATCTCTTAATTTCATCACCAAATATCTCAATAGCACGATCACAATCTACTTGTTGTTTGAAATAACCGAATAAACCAAAACGCCCACTGACTGGATCCCAGTCAGAACGTAACTTCCCATCACCATTACTATAGTAAAGTTCAATGTGATAACCATTAAAACAGATGCAATCTTCACGTTTTTGTTTCCACTCTCCATTACATTTATCACGGAATTGTCTAAATCTTGTTAACAATGCACGTTTATCATGCTCACGTTCTGCTTCTTCTTTGGTTTTAAAAACATTACCTTGAGAATATCTACTAGTGTTGAAAGAATGATTAGTCCATGTACTACTTTGTGCATCCCCAAAAGAATCAATCGCCCAAAAATCTTCACGTTCTTCAAACGGATATTCAAACTCTTCAGCCCTTCTAATTTCAACTTCTCATACAACAATTTCAACTTATCCAATTCTGATACGATAGATTGATTACCGTTTACTATCTTGCCTAATTCTGTTATCAATTCATTTAGTTCTTTACTCATTTTCTTCCTCCACGTACAAACGTTTGATTTCATCACCGAACAACTCGATAGCTACGGTCTGCATCTTCTTCGTTTTTGAAATAACCAAACAAATGAAAAATTATCATTGTGTCCGGAATAAACTGTTACAAAAATCACTAATAGCATAATTAAATTGAATGCTATATTTATCGACTAGGTGTTGTGAAAAAATCAGGTTTCCAATAGCCATTACATTTTGTCACGAAACTGCTTGAATCTCATTAACAACTTACGTTTATCACGTTCACCTTTCGCTTCCTGTTCAGTTTTAAAAATGTGTCCTTGTTCATATCTTTGAGTATCAAATTCATTGTTTGACCAACGAAGTGGACCTACACTACCTTCAGCTCCGACCAACCAATATTTTTCTAGGTGTTCAAATGGATATTTCAAATCGACTTTTTCTTCTTGTTGTTTTTAAAAGTTTCTAATTCTTTCATCAACTTTTTGCACTTTTTCTGTTAATTCTTCAACTGTACTCATATTCTCCACTCCTCATACTAAAATAGTGATTTTCTTTGACGAATCAAATGTCCATATAACCTGTCAATCTCATCTCCAAATAACTCAAGAGCTTTATTCCCATCTTCCCATTCTTTAAAATATCCAAATAACTGAAATCCTAACCATATTCTTGTACTTTCGACTTCCCAACGTCCGTGGTCTCCATCAAATTGGATATAATACTTATCTTGATAGCCCTCATAAAAATCAGTCGTCCAATCTCCATTGCATTTATCTCTAAATTGATTAAATCTCACTAGTAATTTACGTTTGTCTCTTTCATTTTCCGCCTCTTCTTGAGTCAAAAATAAATTGTTTTGACAAAACATTTCTTTCTGAATATCCTCATTCTGCCATTTACCTTTTTCAATAAAGCCTGTAGGGTTTAACAACCAACAATCTTGATTAAGTTCAAACGGATAGCTAACATTAGCTTCTCTTTTCTTCTGTTTGTGCTTTTTCTAATTCAGAACGTAAACTAGCAAGTTTTGATTCTGTATTACTAATATGTTTTTGAATTTCTTCTACTCTGCTCATTCTTATTCCTCCACATATAATCGTTTGATTTCGTCGCCGAAAAGTTCGATAGCACGTTGAGCGTCCTCACTATTTTCTTGAAGCATCCAAAAACTTTCAAAAGGTTGCACATACGTATACCAATTCAATACCAATTCACTTGACTCATGATTGAATAAAATACAAAAAATTTATCTTCAAATCTATCTTTCCAATCTGGCTTCCATTCACCATTACATTTATCTCTATACTGCTTAAATCGTATTAACAACTCACGTCTTTTTGTGTTCTTTTTCTGCTTCCTCTTCTGTCGAAAAAAATATTTCCTTGTTTGTAACAGTGGCGTTCCCAATCATCATTGCCCCACCAATCTTTTTGTTATAACCCCATTAAGTTCTAAACGCCAATAAGAGTCTGGTATTTCAAAAGGATAGATCAACCACATACTTATTTTTCAAACTCTAACGCTTTCTGCAATTCTTGTGTTTTTCTTTTTCCAACTCTTCAATTTGCTTTTGAATCTCTACTACTCTACTCAAAATGGCAACTCCTTTGCTAACAAACGTTTAATCTCTTCTCCAAACATATCTATTGCTTTCAAACAATCTTCCTTTTTTTCATGAAATATCCTAATGATGTGAAATCTGTAGCTCCCACAGTCTCTTCAATTAAAAACTTTTTTATTTTTTTGGGTTATAAGAGATAAAGTATTTAACCTCACGTCCATTGAACCAATTCGGTTCCCAATCTCCATTGACTTCATCTCTAAAAATTATGGAATTCAATTAGAAACATTCTCTTTTTCCCTTTCATGCTGTGCGTTCTCTTCATATTTAAAAAGCATTCTTAAAAAAATAAAAAGTATCATAGTCCGGCGGCATATTTTCCCATCTGAATTCTCTAATTTTTTTCCATCGTAATCAATTACAAAAATATTCATCTCCGTATTTAAATGGACATTTATTTTTACTGTCTGTCAATTTGTTTTTCCTCAATTGCTAACATCTTTTGCAACTCTGATATTTGTTGCTTTAATTCTTCTACTCTACTCATACCCAAAAATTTCAACTTCTCTCTAAATTCTTCTATTTCTTTTTCAGTTAAATCTCCACTGTCTACTTTTCTGTTAAAAAGAAACAGATTAGCTACTGCATCTAATTCATCTTCTACTGACCATGTTATAAACTCCACCGCATTACAGCATTTACAAAACGCTTTTATTGCACAAGGGACACATAGTATGAACTATATCGTCAACTTCCAACAAATCTAGATCCATCTTTTTGTACATCAACTATCTTTTTGCAATACGGGCATTGATTGTATTTATTCATACCCATCACTCCATTCATCGCTATATATTTACTAATGTCTGCATTCTTTTTAGACTAGATAACCAATGTTTTTTTCGTCTTAATACGTCAATCCAACCAGTAAACTCAACTTTTGCAATAATCTTTAGTAATGAATACTTCTTTGATAAACCTAGTTTTCATTTTTGTAAGCTTTGTGATTTTCTACCCCAACTAGATCGAACAAATCACCCAAATCAATCTCAATCAACTGTTGCATATCTTTGTTCATTTGCTCTATTCCTACTTCTTCAATTTGTTCATCCGTAAAGCCTAGAAATTTTGCAAAAAGTAATATAGTTAATCGTGATTGTGTATTCTTCTTCCGGCAATCGTTGTTCAATGTATTTTGCTATAGTCATAGTTTTTTTACCCCGAATATTAAATTTTTTTCATTTACAAATAGCTGTCCAACAGGAACATACTTCTGATTTCCATCTAAAAATTTGTTTTATCCAATCTTCATCGTCTCTGAATTTTTAAACTGTCTTGTGTAAAAGTTATTTTTTTATATGATTGTCTGCCATAATGATTTTCTCAATCATATTTCTACCTTTTAAAATCAAAAGTATACTGCCCTGTTCATTGACGGAAACAACGGTATTGTTGTTTCAAAAAATAATAACAATACATCAACTGGTGCAATTCAATATAAATATCTGTATCAACATCTGCTGTATCCTCAAAATAAGATGATTTAAAATAATCATAAACATTAAATTCAATTTCTAACTTATCTTTTCCGGCTAATTTTTTTCAATATAGTTAATTAAGCTCATTATTTATCACCTTTCGTCACACAATCTACTAACCAATTTTCACGAATTAATCTGACAACTAGTGTTTCGACTGCAAATTTAATCTTAAATTCTTCATCAAACCACAAAATCGCACTAACAATGTTACACTGAGCAAACAAGTTATCTATATCATCACTTTCCATACTTGCCGTATAACTTAACAAACGCTCTATTTTTTTCTTTTTAATTCTTGAAGCACTTCTTCCTCTTCTTGATTTGTTATGTTTGCGTACTCCATATATTCTTTCAACGTAAAAATAGCTTCAATTTTATCTTCCCCTAATTGTTCTTGTAAAAACTCTGCTAATAATTTCATAATTTTTCTTTTTCTCCTTTATGATAAAAATTCTTCAACTGTCATATTGCCAATTTTTGCAATTTTTAAAACCGTAAATACATTAGGCATACGTTGCCCATTTTTCCCATCGACATACCGTTACATTAGTAACGTTCAAAGCCTTTCAAACTCAATCATAGTCAAACCACATTGTTTTCTGACTTGTTTTTATTCTCTTTCCTACTAACTCACGTTCTTTTCCTGTAGCCTCTAATTGTCCTAATGAGTAAGCTAATAACTCGTTTTTAATATCTTGAATCTCATTCATATTACTCAACCACCTTGTATGGAATATCTAAAAAAATTTTGCAATCATCTCTTTTTTTAAAATGGCATTGCAATCAGATATTTATTGCGTATCTTCATATATCCTAAACCTCCACGCAAATTTATTAATAACCATCTACATTTATTTAAATACTTGTGCCAAATATTCATTTTGCAACCAATATTCAAAGTCTTTTTCATCTTTAAACGTTGTTAATTCCATAACATCATTAATATCAATTTCTATTATCGTTACTGTACAAGACATTTCGTCTGCTGGAATATTAAATAAACGTTCCATATTTACCCCTCTTCAGCAAAACCAATCAAAAGCCAGTTTCATCTTTAATCATCGCTAAAATCTCTATAACTTACATACTTATCAGCCATACACGCCAATTGATGCTCTACTTTTTCTTTTACGTCAGTCAAACGTTTTCTTACCAAAGCCATAATCATCATGCAAGACTTTTCAAAAATCCGGCAACAATCGTATTTAGGACGATACCTGTTATCTCCATTTCTAGATCATAATCACGTTTGACTGGTTTGTTTTGATACTTTTTTGCTTGTTTTTTAGTTATTTTCACGTTTCGACATCTCCACAAGTGTAAGTACTGCATAATTAGCCAAATCCAGTAAGGTATCCTTAATCGTCTCATCTGGTACTTGAGCTTCTTGTTTAATGAGTTTCTTAAATCGTTCTGTTTTATCATTGATACGGATTGCCGATGAAGTTAAACCAAATTCTTCAAATGTTTTGCTAAAACTATCACCATAATCAGCATTTTTACGTTCATAAACGTTGTTCATCCACTCTGTAACTTCTTTAAATTCCATAATTTTTTTCATCTCCTAAGTTTATTTTCGTTTGTTTCTTGAGGTATATTTTTTTAATTGTTCCGTCATACATACAATGACGGACAATCTCTCCAGTTTTCTTATTCCGTACTCGTTTAATGCCGTCAATCATCACATATTCAATATTTTTTTAAATACAGGTTTCTCATACTTGTTATCCATATAACTTCCTCAACGTATCCATAATTTCTTGAGTTTCTTCTTTTACATGAAACACTTGTCCAGAACGCATCAAATTACTGAACCATCAACGTCCCCTGAACATTTAACCGTTTCAATGCAATCACCATTTACTAATATAAAAGCGTCTTCAACTCTCAACTGAAGCGTAATATATCCACGTTTGATAAAACTAGAACGGTAAGTCATCGTCATTCACCTCAAATCCACCATAATTTTTCAAAATCATTAAATTGCGGTTGGTCGTTACTTTGTTTCTTCTCTAAGAAAAGTAAAACTTTCTGCCACAACTTCCGTCACATAAACGGTCTGCCCTTGTTGGTTAATATAATTTCTAGTTTGAAGTCGCCCTTCAACGCCAATCAACATGCCTTTTTTGCCGTATTTTTCTAATGTTTCAGCACTTTTACCCCACAACTGACAATTAATAAAAATCTGCCTGTCTTTCTCCATCTTGAACAAATTTGCGATTAACTGCTAAACTAAACGAGCATACGTTTTTACCCGTTGGAGTAACTTTCAACTCGATATCCTTTTGTAACTCTTCCGGTTAATACAACGTTGTTTATCATTTTTCATCTCTCCTAAATATTTTTTGTATTCATGAATATCACTCTTTTCTAGCATACTCACTCGTTCCATTTCTTTCAGTGCTTGTTCTAGCAACGGCTTAACACCATCTTGTTGTTCTTTAATACTTTCAGGTATGTAATAACCACCTTTGCCGTTTCTAGTACCAATAATTGGAATATTGTATTTCATCACTAATTCACGAACAATACGCCTAATCTCTCGAGCATCTTTCTTTATTTTCTTCTCCAGTAATTTTTGTGGTAATTGCGTTATTTGCACCAACTGGAATTAACTTCAACAAATGCAATTCATAATCTTTCATTTCGTTCTTTTCACTCATATATCCACTTTTTCCCTCGCTTTTTTTAACTGTTTTTAGTTGTTTTTTTGAATTTGTACTCAAACATTTTTGTTTAAGTCTGAATACATCCGTCTTCATACCTTTCACGTCAACATAGATTTTTTTCGCCATTATTTTTCGTATACAATAAAGTCCACCACGTAAAATATCGGTCGTACTTTCGTTCCAGTTAACGGTCTAGTGTAGCCCTCTTGCAATAGCATTCTTTTCTGTCGCTCAAATCCTAAAATAAAGCTTGCTCTTTTGCAATAGTTTTTAAGTGGCAGTAGTACTCTGCCTCTACCTTGCTATCAAACGTGATACCGTCAATTTCAGTTTTCTTGTTGCGGTATTTTTGATTGTAGTAGTCGTATCATTTAGCCACGCCCTCAATGCATTTTAACTGATCACGTAATTTCTGTTCTTCTTCCGGACTCAGCTTTTGTTTCTTTCGTTTCGTTAGGATTATTTACCCAATCGGGTACGGTAGCAACTCTTCCTGTTCGTTGATAGTGATTGCCTCGTTTTTCGTTTGCTCTAATAAATTGTACTCGTTCAGCTTCAGCCTTTTTCTAAACTATTAATGCCTTTTCTAACCCAACTTTGCATAATCTTTTTAGCGTACCCGTACTCTTTATTTTTGCTCTAAAGCACGTTTCAGGGCTTCAAGTACTAAAGCCGTCTCCAATGTCTCTAATCCAGTACAAGATATCTTCTTGAATGAATGACGATAAAATGCCAAAAGTTCTTTTTGATAAAATTCAAAAACATTTTCTGTTGTTTTGTCGTCGTTGTTGTCAGCAGATTTTTCATCACTCGTATCTGTATAACTACTACAACTATTTAATTTACTTTTTATTTTTGTTTTTATTTTTATTTTTGTTTAATTAATGGCGTACTATCTTGTGTACTACCTTGAGTACTACTTTGTGTACTATCTTGTGTACTATCTTGTGTACTCGTTTGAGTATTTTTCTCTAATTGAGTTGGCAAATCAGTACTCAAAGGCTCTATTTCAGTATTCTTTTTGCGTACTGATTTGTGTACTATCTTGTGTACTATCTTGTGTACTAACTTGCGCACTAACTTGTGTACTATCTTCATATAATTTCTTTAATCGATAGCTTCCGGCTCTTGTTCCATTGCTCTTGAATTCGATTAATCCTCTTTCGACTAATTCTCTTCTAGCTTTCTGTACGCCCTCTCTACTCATTTGAGTAAAGAGTTCTAATCTGATAGAGGCTACTTCAAACCATTCAATCCATCCACAATCATTGTTGACGTTTAGCAATGCATGAAATAGCATGTATTGCCCTTTAGAAAGAGGGTCTCTCAACTGTAGCTGATTGAGTGCTAATACTTGTTTCAAGTAGTTCATCGTTTTCTCCTTTCTGCCCAATCTTCAATTCTCGTATGCTCTCAGCATCCAGTTTGATTGGCACAATATGGTATTTCTCCATCATTGCTTTTAGTCCGATGGTATGGCGTTCTATATGGTGTTCACGACACAAGCAAAAGTAAAATCTATTTGCATGATTAATTTTGTTACGATTATTCCCCATTCCAACTGCATCGACGTGATCCACATCCGCATGTTGCTTACCACAAACAAAGCACGTTCTATACTTCATGAATAGGTAGTTCAATCTTACTAAGTCAGCAGATTGTTGGAATTCTTTAAAGTGAAATGGGATATCATTTTGGAAGCAAAATTCAATTAGTAACTCAATCATTTGATTTGCTTCCGTAATTGTTGATGCATTTATCGCTAGACTGATTGTTTCTACTCCGTAATATGAACTGTAGTAGTTTTTGAATAGGTCTTTGACCCATTCGGGAGGATACCCAGTGTGGTCGCTTATATCTCTAAATAGTGCGTATATAAACTTTTGTTGTTTAGTTGTAATGCTTCTTTTTATCAATCAAAGTAACCTTTAACCGAATATCCTCCCCTAAATCAGTTTTTCTTCTAGCTTCATCAAGATTAAATTCTGTATCCAACTCTAGCTTGATACTATTGTCATCTACTGATTTTAAAACTCCCTCGTATTGACTAACCAAGCAAATCATCAACCTCAATGAAGTTTTTCTAGCTTTTTTTGTTCTTGATACAGTAAGGACATTTACCGCAACCTTCAGGTAATGCATTCCCTTTTTTAGGTCTATTACTCTTTGAATATGTTTTTTTGAATATATTCTTCTTCAGCTAGATACTTATCATCATTAATTCTAATAGCCTGAATATTAGTAGGAGTTTCTTTGCTTACTGCAAAAAAATATGGAGTAAATTCAATTCCGTATTGTTGCTCTAAAAGTTGCTTGTAAATGTACATTTTGCAATATGTAATCATACATTTCTACAAATGATACATATCTACCATATTTATCTGACCAGCATCTTTTTACCCATTTCTCTAGTCGTTTTTCAAATCTACAAAAATATCCTTTTTCTTTATTCAGTAGGTCTATCTTGCCTTTCCATTTAGCACCATATAATTCTCCAGTTACGATTACTTCTTTTTCGCCTTGATAAACAAACTTGAAGAAATCATCTTGTTCTAGTCGTTCTACCATAGCTTGTGCTTGTTCAAAAGGAGCGTACATAGTACCGTTTTTCTTAAAAAAATCACGCTCTCGTTTTTCTTTTTTTAAAACGATCATGTTCTTCTGGGCTTTCAAAAATAACTATGAACATAATTCCCTACTAATAAAAGCCGTTTTATCTTCTTCAGGTTCTCCAGCTAATTTGGCTAGTGCATTCCACTCACATTTAATAAAAATCTTTAAATTGTGATACGCTAATGTATTCATCATTCGCCCTCATCACTGTAATAGTTATTGTTCGTCAGCTTCAATGTCATATTCTCTAGTTCCTTTCAACTCTTGTTCTTTCTCGTAAGCACTTCTATTAGCTTCTACCATATCTAGCTCTGTTTGAACTGCTACTATTTCTTTTGGCTTAACTTCTTCAATAACTTTTTGGTTTGGTATCTTCTTCAATAGCGTTCTGTTGTTTAAATTCTTCTGCTAGATTATTGACAACTTTCATTGGCTTTTGTAACTTGTGTATCATTTTGTGAGGTATGATTAGTATTTAAACTCTCCTCTTCTGTATACATAGCTCCTAAATCTTCAGGGAAAGTTTCTCTTAATGCATTTACTAACGCTACTTTTCTAATCATTGTTGCTGGCATAGTTTTCCATACTGATTGTCCTTTGTTGTACTCATTTAACCCAACTTCGACAAATACTGGATAATCAATATCTTTTTCTATAAACTTCAGCCCAGCCTGACAACAATTGTTCTTGTGGGTATACCGTCTGCCCCTCTTTCTTAATAACTTCTCCATTTCTTAAAACTACAATACCTGCCTTAAATCCGTTGAATTTAGGGATTTCTATTAGCTCTTTTTCATAAAAGGCTTCTTTAGATACAACTTGTTGTGCTGGATATCCTTTAAACTTAATTAAATAAGCTTCATTTTAGAAATGGATTAAGTTTTTGAATACTGACATAACATCATGAAGTTTACTGCTTCTTCTTTTGTTATTTTTGTCATTTCCTTTGGTTACAAACTGTTGAACTATTGATTGGCTTAATGCCACTTTTTTTCGTTGTTAACTTCAAATTCAACTCTTCTTCCTTGAGTTTCTTGTTTTTCTTGTTCTACTAATTGATTTGTCATATTTATTCCCCCAGCCGTCATTAATACTGGTGCTAATACTTCTTTTTGCATATTCTTCTAAATCATCTTCTAAGATATAATCACCGTCATATTCGTAATATTTATCGCCGTAATAAATTTCATCGCCTTTCCAGTCATAAGCAAAAAAATTTGAGGTTCATCTTGTTCTAAATAGTGATTGTGTAGTTGTTCAAATGTTGTGTACATGGTATAATCTCCTTGTAAATTATTTATATTTATATTTCTTTAGTCGACAATGCCAGTTGTCGGCTTTTTATTTTGCTCGGATAACCGATTTCTTGTAATAATTTTTTTGAATTTGTTCCATATATTTCCACGATGAATGAGGTTTCATGTACTCTACTAGTAACTCATCAATAATTTCTAATTTTTTTCTTTCACTGTCATATTTTCCTTACTCATCTTTTTCTCAACTTTTCTCATCTTTTTCTCATCTTTCACCAACATACTGACCTGTTTTGATTAATTCCAATTTCAAATCATGTTGATGAGATGCACCAATCAGAATTGCCATAATTAGAAATTCAATTACTAGGAACATTGCTAAGTAAGCAAATACTTGTGCAAATCTGATTAAGAACCATTTGTTAAATGTATTCCTTTTTGCTTTCTAAATTCCTTTCTCGTCATACTCTTCCACCAACTTTCTAATAGATTCTTCTTTTATTCTTTCAAAGAATTTAGTTAATAATGTGATAAACAAAAATTACTAAAAATTGAACTGAAAATAATTCGTAAACTTAATAGAAAAAAATTCCAATCACTATCGATATAAGTGCTACTACCAATAAAAAAAGCTAAAAAGTAATAAACAAATATTGTTTTTTTCTTCATACGTTTCTTTGACAATTTTATAAAGTTCATCTTTTGAAATATCCATCTCTTAACCCCCGTTCTTACCAGTTCTATTAATAATTTCATGTACTCGTATCACACTCTCTAGATCGTTAACCTTATTTTGTAAAAATCCGTTTATCCATCCATAATTGATAGATTAATGAGTACGATAAAGAGTATCGCTATTAGTAATAAAGCAAATCGCCAATGTTTTTTTACTTTTTCCATTTATTTCCCCTTAATTTTTTTAAAAATCTGTCCGTCTCACTGGTTGGTTATTTTGCATTTTTTTAAATATTCGTTTACTTGCTTCAAACTATAGTAAGTACGATTGCCTCTTCTTATTTTTTTGGGAAGTCTCGCCTATCTAAAAAAATGTTTTTCGACAAGTTGATAGTTGTTTATAGGCTGGAAAACATTTTTTTCCAAACTTGCTCAGCAGATAGAATCTCATCATTATTTTTTTGATTTCTTCTACTACTGATTGGTGAATTGTATCGAACAGTTTATCTACTAATTGATTTGTGATTGTTTCGTACAATTCCTTATTCTCAATTGTTATATTCATTGTTACACCTCCTTATCATTTTCTGTATTTATTTTTTTGATCATTATATTGAATACTGCCCACTGCAAAAGCGTCATTATATTAATGACTATAGAAACGACTTTAATCACAAAAACTTGGTATAAAAAAACAAGCATATATGAGTAGTCCAATTGCTATAAGTGCTAGTGTGTGCAGAATATATTCTAAAATTACGATTTTTTAGGTTTATTTTTTTCATGATGAACCTTCTCTTTCCTATTGTGGTAAACCTCTTTTTCAAGACTATAATGTATCTGAAAGGAGGTGTTATTTATGAATAAATTTACTGAACAATATTTCAAAAAAATATGGAAATAATCAATCGTGCTTATTCCATTTCTCTTAATTCTCCACAACAAACTTTTTAAAACTGATGTTTTTGAGAAAAATGCAAAAATATGGCTAATTCATATAATAATTTGATTCAAAAAAATCGTATGCTCCTACTGTTGAGTTGGCTCAAAAAAATTCATTCCAATTTCACTTGTTTTTTTCAGACCCAACATTCAACCTCAAAAGACAAATGGAATTCACACAGTTTTATACGCAACAAGCTGTGATTTGGTCTGAATTCAACAATGATGTACATGAAATAGTGAACAAGATTGATTCTGCTTGCTTTTAATTTATCCTTAGTAGAGGATGATAAATTAAAAAGAAATAGTTCCAATCAAAAAAACGATTTTTTTGCTGACAAATTCAATTTGTTACTAGATAAGAATTGGCATATTGAACAAATATGTTCTGTAATCTTTCAGTTGGTTTATCAAAGTATTTTTGATGTATTTTTTTAGGATTGATTAATATTGATACTTTAAAAAAATTTACTTCAATCTATATTGGAGTATTTATCAGAAATCCTAAAAAAACGTTAATCCATTTTAAGACTTCTTTCGAGAAGTCTTTTTTTAATTTCTGTTTTGTAAGATTTTTTTAAAAATTTGTTTTGCGGTTTCAATAGCAATTGTTTCCGCTAATTTAATCGCTCTATTCAATACGAATTTCGTTACAAAATAGGTGTACGCAATACTTCCTATTGAAATAAATAGATATATTAACAATTGTTCTGTTTTTCATCAACTAACCTCTTTCTTTCCGTAATTGTTTTATCAAATTTTTTTACCTTTTTAACTCAGTTAAACTGAGTTGTTTCCTAAAAAAATATCATCTACTGTTACATTTAAAGCAGATGCCAATGTTTCGATTGTATCGTATGAAGCTTTTCGAAGGGCTTCAATATTATTTTTCATAATTTAAGATAGTATTATAATGCATTTTCGTGAGTTGAGATAATTCTAATCTACTCATATCGTTTAAAGCTCTCAATTGTTTTAATGTATATTTTTTTCTGTTAGTCATATTGTCAACTCCTTCCGTTTTTCGTTTGCGGTATCTCTTGACCACGAATTTATAATAACACATCAGTTAAACTGAGTCAACAAAAACTCAGTTTAACTGATATTTTATTGTTTTTTTCACTTTTAAAGTTATATACTGTATATAGAAAGGGGAAATCAATATTATGAAAAAGAATTTTTTTGCAAGTAATTTAAAAATTGCTTAGAACTCGTAAAGGATTGGAACAAAAAGATATTTCGGAATTTTTTTAGGGTTGAAATCTCCTACATCAGTAACTAATTGGGAACAAGGTACTAATTTACCAAGGGCTGGTCGTTTATATGATTTAGCAGCATTTTTCAGCGTTCCTTTACACGATTTAATAGAAACAGATTTATCATCAGTGGACAACACTCACAACATTACTATAATTTATGAACAATTAAATTCTGATAGAAAAGAAAGAGTTTATAACTTTGCTACTGAACAATTAAACGAACAAAACAATGTAGTAAACATGAGTGATTATATTCAAGAAGAAACTGATTGGTATGAAGTCAAGTTCTACGGTAGTGTATCTGCAGGTACTGGTTTGTATTTAGATGACGAGCAAGTAGAAACAATCAGCTTTGGAGCAGATATGGTTCCTGCTGCTACAGACTTCTGCTTGAAGGTCAATGGTGATTCAATGGAACCAACATTCCACAATGGCGATTATGTATTCATCAAACGTGAAACTGAATTTAGAAACGGCACAATAGGTGCAGTAATCGTCAACGGTGAAGCCTATCTTAAGAAGCTATACATTACAGATAATTCAATCAAGCTAGTATCACTAAACAAGAAATATCAAGACATCACAGTAACAGATACAGACAACTTCAAATACGTTGGAACAGTAGTATTTTTAACTATTAGGAATTTCCCAATAGTTGGAAAGGAGGAATATGTATGGAATTATTTTTTTAACAGATGAAGAAGCAAACAGATTGATGAAAAATGTTTAAACAAACACTTCAAAAAGTATAATATTCAACTTAAAGAATACGACCGAGGAGAAATATTATTACATGGAATTGGCGGTATAAAGAATGGAGAATTTAGATTAATTTATAAATTATCTCCTGAAAGCAAAGTGATTAATTTTATTGAATGCAAATATAACTATTGTTTATTTAGAATCAATATTAATAACAATTTTTCATAAGAATGCTGATGGAACAAGAATTCAAGGAAATAGAATTAATATCTTTTCTGAAGAAGAATTCGATTCAAAAGGAGACGGAAAGACATACATGAAGGCATTCCCTCTTCCGTTTGAAGATGCTATTCGAAACACTTCTGATTTTTTTAGAGCTATTTGAAGATGTAGTAAATTTTGCAAAATATTATCAAAAACAATGATTTAAACATTTCCATTCAAGGTAGTTTATTGTAAAAATAATGCAAAAGGAGGAATCGTTATGGACGTGAAACAAATTAAATCAGATTATTTTTAATTTCATAACAAAAAAACACTAAATTTATAGAATCAAAGTCAAGTAGTTTAGAAGTAGTCACTCCGTTCATTGATTCATTTGGCGATGGAATTTCTTTTGTAATCGTTCAACACGATAATCATTTTTACTGTTACTGATCGTGGTTTTTACCATTTTGGAATTTAAAAAAATTACGGATTAGACTTGATGGAAAAAAACGTTCTAGTAGACATCAAATTTTACAATCATACTTAAATTATTCTGGTTTTTCATTAATAGATGAAAGCATTGAAAAAGAATGTTGATAAAAAGAACTTATCTCAAGCAATTCACGATATGACTCAATTACTCATTAATTTATATGACTTTATATTATTTTTCTAAAAAAACGAGTACATAACTTTTTCCTTGAAGATGTTAAAAATTATTTTTTTCAGAAAAATAAAGACAAATACAGTTATTTCCAAGATTTTTTTCAGTAGAAGGGAAATCTAAGTTAAACCATAAAAATAGATTTTTGTATTTTTAAATAATTCAGGAACAAAATTAGTGAAAGTACATAATCAATTAGATAAACAACAAGTTAATAACACTTTAGTTAGTTGGTTAGATACTGTCGATAAAAGAAAAAAATTGATTATGATGGAAATGAATCACTCAATATTATATTGAGTGAAGAAGGATTTAAAAAAATGTTTCTCAAACTAATCTTGATGCTTTAAAAAGAATATGGTATTCAAGTTTATAATTTTTAATGATAAGAAAGTATTACAAAAAGCATTTGCAAAATAGAAAGCCGTAAAGGCTTTTTATTTGTAACTAAACCGAACATACGTTCTTTAAAGGAGGTGTTGCCCTACCCTTTCAGCCAAAAAAATCGTCTCACTGGTTGGTATAAGAAAGGAAATATAAATATGAAAAAAATAGAAAAATCAACAAAATACGCTGGAATTTTTTTAGCTATGAAAGCAAAGGAATGAAGCTTTACGGGCTAAAATTCTCGCACAAAGGAACGCAAGTTCAAAAAAACAAGGATATACTAGTTTGGCTACAGCTAGACAAGCTAGAGCAGAAATCTCAACAGCGATTGAAACCGGTGAGTATTTCAAAAAAAGAATATACACTAGATGAGTATTTTTGAAATATATGCTAATCTCAAGGTTAAAAGTGGCAAATGGAATAAGAGTTCTGAAAGAACATATACAACAACCTATAAAATGATTAGTATTGACTTGAAAAAAGAAATTGGAAGAAATTTCAAGACAAGATATACAAATGCTTAATATTAAGTTAGGTGAACAATATAGAAGCACAACGATATCTTGCGTTTTTAGGATTGTTATCAAGCATTTTTAGAACATGCTTATCAAAAATGAAGTCTTATCGAGAAACAGAGCGAAAAGGTATTGAACCTGTTAAAAAGTAATAAGCCAAAAATTCAACAAAGAATTATCTATGGAAGACTTTAATATTGTAAAAAAATACGTTAAAGATCATTATGATATCATGGTACAAACAGCGTTTATACTACTCTCATACGGCTTAAGAAGAGGTGAAGTGCTAGCGATTAGGAGTCGGCGGTAGAGTTTAAAGATAATGTGACTAAAATCCATATAGATAAAAAGTCGTACAGTATTATATCCTGAAGGAAAAAGGAACAAAAAAACTGGTAAAGAACGAGATATATTTATTACTCAAGAAGATACAGTATTATTGAAAAAAAGGCTATTAAACTAAGCAAAGAACGTTATGTAGCAAACAAAAAGACAAGTTATACAAAAGATGCATGGTTACTTGTTGGAAAAAAACGGAGAGCCTTTCATTATTCAACTACTTAATAACGTATTTAAACATATCAAAAAGAAAACCGGAATTAATATAACTCCCCATATATTAAGACACTTTTTTTGCTACTCAAGCACAATCAACAAACATAAATCCTAGACTTATTGCCAATTTTTTTAGGTCATGCAAATATTTCAATGACAGACCACTACTCCCACCCAACGGAAGAGGGAGGCATACTTGTAATGGAAAAAAAGTCAACCAAAAAAATCAACTAGTAAATACAACTAAAAAAGATACAATACAACACCGTATTTTTCATTTTGTTTCTTTAGAAAAAAAGCACAAAAATTACGTTTTGATACGGTATTGTATATGTATCTAATCATTATCGCCTTATAGTATACTAAAATATGTAGTAATATAACAGTAATACCATCAGAAAATTTATAAACCTACGCAAAAAAATAGCGGTAACATTTCTCTTTTTTTAGACCCACAAATTATGTTACAATACAAACGAAAAAGAGGCGAAGAATAATGGTTGAATTTGATAGAGAAAAAAATTGCAAAAAAATGCAACAATATTTTACAGAAATTACAGATCCAAATTTCCAAGGAAGCGCTACTGACAAAAGAATGGCTGTAGCGGAATTATTTAATTACTACCATTCAGACTGGCAACAAGATGCTCTACATTTTGTTGATAAGAATTTAGAATTATTTGATGATCAACGTATGCAAGAAATTTTTAAAAACTTATAATGCTGGAAGAAAAGAGTCCTCAAACGGTCATTCGTCAAGAATCAAAAAAAGTAAATATAAACGACCAATGCGACCTGGTGAAGATTAAATAAAATAAAAAAACTAAAAAGGCTTAAAAATCCACTCATGATTTTTAAAGCCTTCTTTTCTATTCATTATCGAATTCCTAATGCAATTCTTGCATAACGAGACATTTTTTTCTGGAGACCATGCTGGGTACCATACTAATTTAACGTCAATCATTTTAATTTCTTCAATTCCCTTTAATGCACGGTGAATTTCATCTGTAATAATATCTGCTAATGGGCATCCCATTGTTGTCAGTGTTAAATTCACTTGGCAATGTCCTTCTTCATTTAGCTCTACTCCATAAATTAATCCTAAATTAACAATATCAATTCCTAATTCAGGGTCAATCACTGTTTCTAATGCTTCTAAAAATTTTCTCCTTCATTGCTTCTGCTGTTTCACTCATACGATTACTCCTCTACTAATGATTGTTTTAAAAATTCTACAGATGCTTCAATAGCTTTAAACGTTACAAAATGTGGCACTTCTGGTGTTTCAATCCATTTTACACGACTAGCATACGGTTCGTCTTTAATCTTATCATAAAATGCACGGTTTAATGTATATGGAACTTTTTTTATCTTCTAATCCATGCCAAATTAAAAACTGGACGACCTGCAATTGTTTCAGGTTTCTCTGCTAATGATAAACCTTGTAAAAAGTGGAATATATTTATCCATTAAATCTGGAGTTAATTCTACTGCCGGTTTATCTTTCATCCAAGTTGAAGTAATCGACCATTTTGCAAATTCAACTGGATCTGCATTTCCCATTAAACTAACGGCAGCGTATAAAAAAATGGAAAAATGTTTTTAATAACGCATAAGTCGTCATTCCACCCATACTAAATCCAATCGCTCCGATTTTATGATCGACTAAGTTTTCTTTTTTTGATAGGCGCCCACTAATGTTGGAAATTCTTTAACATTTTTGCCCAATAATTTCCCATAATTCAAAAGCCATTTAACTCAGATGTTTTTTTCTATCCCCATGATATAGCTGATCTGGTAAAATTGCGCGCATGCCATTTTTTTAGCAAGCATGGCTCCATAATGAATACAGTTTTCCTTACTTCCGGTCCAACCATGATAACAAACAACTGTTGGAATCATTTTATCTTTATTTTCATCTTGAACAATTTCTAAAATCGGAATATTCTCAATATTTTTTTCTTGAATAATAATCATAACTAACCTCTTCTTTCATATTTTCATAAAAAAATATGGTATACTTATAAGGTTATTGTAACTAAATTGACAACTTTTTCGTCAATCAAATCGATTATATACATTACTATAGGAGGAACACATGAAACCAAAAATTAATTGCTATTGATTTAGATGGTACTACTTTAAATGGTCAATCTGAATTTAATCCTATTACAATTCAAACATTACACCGCTTAACAGAACTTGGACATAAAGTCGCGATTGTAACAGGTCGTCCGTATAGAAGTTCAAAACATTTATATGAAGAACTTGGATTAGGTGGACCTATTGTTAACTTTAATGGTGCTTTATGTCATATTCCTTCTAATGAAGAATGGGATGGTGGATATCATTTGACACTAGATGAATCTATTGTCTTTTGATATGTTAGATTTTCATAAAGAATTAGACTGTGACTATTTCATGGTGGAAGGAAAGCATCATTTATATGCAACCATTGAGAACATTCCTGACTCTCCATACTATCCAAAAGATCAACAACCAATTTTATTACAAAAGGATACTGAGTTAAAAGAAAAACCAACTGCCATTACTGTTTTTTCAAGTGTTGAAAAACAAAAGAGTATCAAGGAAAGAATTATTCAACGCTATGGTAAAAACCATTGATGTTCGTACTTGGGGAGGAGATATGCCATGTTTAGAAATTGTTACGAATGGTGTGCATAAAGCAACTGCTGTTGAACATTTATCTAAATACTTTGGAATTCCAAGGGAGGATATTTTAGCATTCGGTGATGAAGACAATGATTTAGAAATGATTGAATATGCAGGACTTGGTGTTGCAATGAATAATGCTATCGATAGTTTAAAAGAAATTGCTGATGATATTACTCCACTTCCACATAACGAAGATGGATTAGCTCATTACTTGATGAACTATTTTTAATTTAGAAGTATAGATAAATTCATCTCTTACAAAAATTCAAAGAAATTTCGACTCTCAAACTGATACACCGATAGGATTTGTCGAACAAAAAAAGTAAGATATAGTTAGAATTATTTACATATTTTTTTAGATTCTGTTATACTTTAGATACAAAAAAAGAGCCGAGCGGGAACTCGACTCTCTTGTAGACCGTTAAAAAAAGACGGTGGCTTATTAAGAGACTAAAAATAACATCACTCAACTCGTCAAAGTTGTGAGCGGTGTTATTTTTTTTGTCGTTATTTCTATGATTTTTGACAATCAATGATAACAATGCCAATAGTAGCACATAGTTACAGTACGACAAGTCTTATAAAATTCCAAAAGGAAAAAATTTCTTTGCTGCATAAATAAAAAAATCCATTTTTCATGGATTTTTTTATAGGTAAAATTCGAGACCAAGGCTCGAATTTTTAGCCATGAGACTCGCTATGCGAGGCTGCTGGCGACCTTGCAGCCAAAGGGAATTTTTTTCTTTTGGAATTTTTGATACGAAAATCCTGTTAATGATTGCTCACTAACAGGATTTGTCCTTTGTTATATTTCGCTAGGCTTTCTTGTCTTCTTATATTGAATAACAAAAATTACTAACGCTAATAAAAATTAAGCTTGTAATAAACATTAAAGCTATATTTTTCCTGCAAATGGTAATCGATCCATATTGGCAGAGAAAAATTCTTGCCACAACTGTTGTTGAAATAGCCCCAGTAAACTGCTGTAAAGTATTGACGATGCTATTTCCGTCCGCTTGAACATCCTTATCTAATTGCATTAAACAAAATGTTACATTACTCCCCATCACAAATCCATTTCCACTCATTAAAATAATATTTAATACTAATAGTGGAAGAATAGCTAAATGTTCAAAGAAGACGCTAATCAATACTCCACCAATACTCGCCAAAAATTAAACCTGTTAATAAAAGGCTTCAACGGACCTTTAACATCAAACCATTTACCTGAAACAGGAGCCAATAAAGCAACCATTGCTGCACCTGGGAACATAAATAGCCCTGCAGTTGTCGCACTTTGATTTAAACCTAATTGTAAATAATTCGGATAAACAAATGATAAACCTAATACTGTTGCTTGGAATGCTAACACTACATATAACATTCCATTAAATGTATGATTTTTTTAAATGGTGCAAAAGATAATAAAAGCATTTTTTTACGATTGAAATATTCAAATAATCCACCCGTTACTACTGCACTTAATAGCCATACAAGAGATAAATGTTCAATTGCCATTAATAAACTAGCTAAACAATTCGCTAAGAAGAAAAAAATGCTAGCAGATTAAATGGTGCTTTTTTTGAATACTTTTCTCTTTTGGAATCGCCCATAAACCAATCACTAAAGAAATGACTAAACATGGAATTAAAATCCAATATATAAATCTCCACCCTAAAGATGCAGAAACTAATCCACCAAAAAGTTGGTCCAATCGGTGGTGCTAAGGCAGTTGTCATCGAACCTAATCCAATCACTGTACCATGTTGTTCAATAGGAACTTGCGTTAACACGATATGGAACATTAATGGTAATGCAATCCCCGTACCAACTCCTTGTAAAAAAATCTTCCAAATAACAACATGATTAAATTTGGAGAAATACAATTGATTAAAAACTCCTAAAATAAAAAAATTAAATTCGAAGCTAAAAAAATAATTGTCTTGTTGTAAAAATTACGTACTAAATACGCAGAAATAGGAACAACAATAGCAATTGCTAATAAATAACCTGTTGTCACCCATTGAATTCCAGAAGAAGTTGTCTGAAATTCTTGCATTAATGTCGGAAATGTCACATTCATTGCCGTTTCAATTAATACACCACAGAAACTCATAATTGCTGTCGCAATTACTGCTGGCAATACATGCCATTTTTCATTATTCATTCGTGTTACATCCTTTCAAATTATTGCTATACATTTCACTAAAAAAATCCATAGCCAAATATCTTACCATAATTCATTCTTAAAAATGCCAATAATAACCATTTTAAGAACAAAGAAAAAGACCAGATAAAAAGCCTGGCCGTTTCTATTCATTCAATCTTTATTTTTTTCTAATGCTTCCACTAACAATTCCACTTGTGTATCTAATTCAGATTTATCTTCATCTGATAAAGTTAAAAACACCTGTTTGGAATCCTGCTCCGATATGAAGTCCCACTGTTTTTTTCTAGTGGATTCATGCGCATTTTAGTGGCTAATTCTGTTAGAGCACGTAAAACATTTGCTCCACCAGAATGTCCTGCTGCACTACTGAAAGCAATTAATTTACCATCAATATAAGCAGGAGGTGCATAGAAGTAATATCTAATGAACGAGACATCCAGTCTAAACCATTTTTTTAAACTTCCTGGTAAACTTCCGTTATATTCAGGAGACACAATCCAAAACAGCTTGAGACGCTTCAAAAATCTCCACGATACTCTTCTACAATAGCAGGAGCTGGGAATTCAATATCTTGACTGAAAAAAATGGTACATCTTTAAAACTAATTTGTTTTTGTTTGATATCCTTTTTTTCAACCAGTTTTTTTCTTGTACATAATCAATAATAGTTTGGTTAAAAGATTCTTTTCTCAATGAACCATTAATGAATAATACTTGTTTTGACATTGCAAACTCTCCTTCTATTTATTAACGTTTTTTTCTTTAATTTTTTTCAATTTATTTTTGTTTTTTTGGCGACGAGCATATTGTTGCATAGCGATTTGACCTAATTTATTACGGCCTCCACCCATGCCTAACTGTCCCATCATCGATTCCATTGCTTGCATATTACCGTTCGACATTTGATTCATCATTTTTTTCGATTCATTAAATTGTTTAATCAAACGGTTTTACTTCTGCTAATGGACGAGCAGAACCTGCTGCAATTCTCTTACGTCTTGCTTGAGATAAAAATCTCTGGATTTTTCACGTTCAGCTGGCGTCATTGATAAAACAATAGCTTTCATACGTGCTGTATCTTTTTGGATCCACTTTTAAATCATTTAATCCTGGAATTTTTATTTAACCCTGGAATCATCTTTAAGATATCTTCCAGTGGTCCCATTTTATTCACTTGATCTAATTGGTCGATAAAATCATTAAAGTCAAATGTATTAGCTTTAATTTTATCTGCCATCTCTTGAGCTTTTGCTTCATCAAAATCTTGTTGAGCTTTTTTTCAATTAAAGTCATGATATCGCCCATACCTAGAATACGAGAAGCCATACGTTCAGGATAGAAAATTTCGAAATCTTCTAATTTTTTTCTCCACGACCAGAGAATTTAATTGGTTTTCCTGTTACAGAACGAATCGATAGAGCTGCACCACCACGTGTGTCCCCATCTAATTTTGTTAAAATAACCCCTGTAATATCTAAACGCTCATTAAATGTTTCAGCAACATTAACAGCATCTTGCCCTGTCATTGCGTCAACTACTAATAAGATTTCATTTTGGATTTTGCAACAGCTTTAATATTTTTGTAATTCTTCCATTAAAGCTTCATCGATATGTAAACGACCTGCCGTATCGATAATCACTAAGTCACGACCTTCAATAGTCGCACGTTCAATCGCTTGTCTAGCAATCTCAACAGGATTTACATCAGTTCCTAATGAAAATACTGGATAATTTAATTGTTTTCCTAAAGTTTGTAATTGATCAATAGCGGCTGGACGGTATACGTCGGCTGCTACTAATAATGGGCGTTTGTTTTCATGTTTCGCTAAAAATGAAGCTAATTTACCGGCAGTCGTTGTTTTACCTGCCCCTTGTAAACCGACCATCATCACAACAGTAGGTGGTTTTGGTGAAAATAGGAATGGAGCTTGTTCTCCACCCATCAATTCTGTTAATTCTTCATTAACAATTTTTACAACTTGTTGTGCTGGAGATAAAGCTTCTAATACATTAGAACCTAAAAGCACGTTCATTTACTTTTCGTACAAAAATCTTTTACAACTTTGAAGTTAACGTCCGCTTCTAATAAAAGCTAAACGAACTTCACGCATCATTTGTTTTAAATCAGCTTCGGTAATTTTTTTCCTTTTTTTCGTTACCGAACCCATCGCATTTTGCAAGCGATCTGATAATCCTTCAAATGCCATTTTTCTCACTCCTCAATCAGGCTTATTTATTCATTTCTTGTAAGTCTGTCATCAATTGTTGCAATTGACGATCATTTGGATAATGTTCTTTGATATGCTGTTCAATGCCATCATAAATAGCTTGTCTTTTATAAAAAAATCATTCACTAAATGTAGTTCCTGTTCATAATCTTCTAATAATTGAGCAGATCGTCGAATATTATCATATACGGCTTGTCGACTAACCTCAAATTCTTCAGCAATTTCTCCAAGAGAATAATCTTCTCCGTAATATAATTCCATATATCCTAGTTGTTTTTCAGTCAAAAGTTTGCCATAAAAATTCTAACAACAAATTCATCTGAGTTGTCTTTTTCAATTTCCATTGCCATCCTCCTGCTTGTAAACTCACTTTCTAATTATAACAAAAAACTAGCGTTTATGCCAATTGCTATGAAAAACATGGTGCAATAAATGGCATAAACGCTTTTATTATTTACTGATATTCTAAAAAAAGCTAAATATTCGAGTTTTACTCTAATACTTTTTTTGAAGTAAAAATCTTTTCAATTTTTTTAAAAACATCTGGAAAAAAATCAATTTTTTTCCCATGTTTATATAACGCAAGAACTTTTTGAAGCCTTTTGTTGCAATTGCTTTTTCTAATTTTTTTATTTACTTTTTACTGGTTTTTTTAGAAATAAAATCAATATACTCATTCTTTATATATGCAGCATTAATTGGACACATATTTTTGGATAAGAAAAAGCCTTTTTTTATGCCCAAGCACTTCTCCAAATATTATAGTATCGCATCTTCCAAATTTTTTTCAATTTTAGCATCATATATTCTCTGAAATTTAGTAACTTGTGAAGAAAAAAAGGAATCATCCAATATAATCCAGTTGTTTTATCTAAAAAAAGCGTAAAAAAACATGGTCGGTTATGAACTTTTCCATTCACAGTTTCTTTTATTCTTCATTAGTTTTTGAATCTGGAAAAATCTATAAAAATATTGATCTTTTATAAAAATAAAAAAATGTCCTGTATCCATAGTTCCTCCCAAAAAAGGCTCCATTCAAATGAACGGAGCCTAAATATTTGAACTCGATTATTTATGAGTCGCATATCGAGAAGCGACAGATATTTGAGCTTAAACTTATTTTAGTTGCCTTTTTAAGGAGCAACAAGTATTTGAGATATTTCTATCTTTAGATAAATTGTAACGATAAAGAAATTAAATGTCAAATTATTAGAATTATCTATAATACCAATTTCGATGAAAAATTAGAACTATTTTTTTCAGTTTCTAAAAATTTGAGCTATTTTTTTCAAACGTGTTTCCATTTCGAATCGTAATCTTTTTATAAAAAAATCTTGCTTTATTAACTGTTTATGGTAAGTTGTTTTTTTAGATACTCTGCTTCATCGAATTTTCCCCAAAAACAGCATGATTCCCTATATATACTACCTCATTATGAAAGTTTGCTTTGTTAAGGAACTCTAATATCGAGCTTTTATCTAATTGATAAGAAAAAGAATAATACATCTCTTCTAGCCAACTCTTCATTCCACCACTCTGGTAAGTTTGCTTTTTTTCTTTTAAATATTCTTCTTTCGTCAATAGAGCAAAAAGAAATTGAAAACTCATAATGACTTTCTAGTAAATCTTTTTATTTTACAAATACAAGTATCGAATGTATCACTACTGCTAAAAAAATAAATTCCCACTATTAATATATGAATGAACATTTTTCAAAGTTTAAACTTTCTAATAATACTTTCAATTCACTCATTGCTACTTTATTCTTACCACCAACATTTATTCCACGTAGTAAAAGAATGTATCTCACTTTACTATCTCCTTTATTTAAAAATTTCCTTTAATGATTATACAACAAATATTAAATCGTTAGTATGAAACAATATCCTTTGTTTGATAACGCATCATACAAATACAATTTTTTTAGTTCCTTTTTAGGACAACGTATTTATAACTAAAAACGTTTCTCCTTTAACAAATTCTCTATTTGATTTTTGCTTTTCTTTTTAATATTTGGTTCTTTTTTTACTTTCAGTATTAAAGATATTACTAAATTCTTTTTGATAAATCACTTCAAGATTAGCATCATCATTATTAAAGTTAACTTCATCCTCTAAAGAAAAAGAGTAAATATCAAATCGGTCATTTCCAAATCCTCTCTCACTTTTTATAGTCCAATTTTACATTTTGAACAGAAGTCCCTAATTCAGAAAGCTCATTTCTATTGTTCCCTAGCAAATTATAAAAGGCAAAGATACAGGTTACTAATAACAATAACAAAAATAATACTTTTTCATTGAATATCCACCTCGTTTTGCAACTCGAAAAAAATAACTCTAACCCTTTCCTTCTCTCATTATTATAACCTCAATACTATTCAAAAAAACTGATAATATAAACTTTTTTTAATCAAATATTAAAAAGCGTCAGACTCACATCTAACGCTTTTCGTAGTTTTCGATTAATTTTTTTCAATTTCTTCTAGTGACTTTGCAAAATGTATTTGACTTCTATCTTCTTCGCTTAGTAGATTTGTTGTTACCATATGATTGAAAAAAAGCTTCTAAATGATCATAATACCCTTCTATATTATAAAAAAATACAGATTCCATTTGTTTGACCAACTCTTACCCATGAAACGACTTCTGCAATTTCTTCGAGTGTTCCTGGACCTCCCGGAAGTGCAATATACACTTCACTTAATTCAATCTCTTTATTTTTTTACGTTCTGACATCGTTTCAACAATATGAAGTTTGGTGATATCTTTTTTTGCGATTTCACGATCCACAAAAAAATTGTGGCATGACGCCAATGACTTGTCCACCTGCATTCATAACAGAAGTTGCAATCACTCCCATTAAAGCCAGTATTTCCTCCACCGTAAACAAGTGTGTGATTCATATTCGCTATCCAAAGTCCTAGTTCTTCAGTTTTTTTCAGCAAAAACTAAGACTACTCTGACTAGCGGCACAATAAACTGCAATATTCATAACTTCTCCTTATAAATAAGAGCCGTAAAAATCTTACGACTCTACTGTGATTATTTAAATGCTGCAATAATTTCTTCAGCAATATCTTTTGAACAGATAACCCCTGTAGTCTTTTTTTGTTTGGTACTAAGAAGTCAACTTCTTTTTCCATCTACCGTACTATAGTGTAAATCTAATTCTTTTTGCAATTACCATACCAGCAGCAATATCCCATGGTGCTAGTAATGTTGAAACATAAGCAACAGATTTTCCTAATACTACTTGGATATGTTCAATTGAAGAAGCTCCATAAGTACGAGTGACCATTGCTTTTACGAATCATTGATGCTTCTTTTTCATTTGCTTCTAATAACATAAATCCGTTTACGTTAATAGAGCTATCACCGATACTATGAACTTCTGGCTTAGATAAACGACGTCCATTGCAATAAGCACCGTAGTCTTTAATCCCATAAACAAAGCGGTCACGCATAACATCATAAATGTAACCCTAATAAACCAACGCCATCTTTATATAAGGCAACCATAATCCCAAAAATCTTCTTGACGTTTTACAAAGTTTAATGTGCCATCGATTGGATCGATTAACCATACATATCCGTCCATTGAAGTTAATTCGTCACCGAATCCTTCTTCTCCCATAATTTTATGTGTTGGGAATTGTTCACGAATTTTTTTGAAATTAAAAAAATTGTTCGATTTCTTTATCAACATTCGTTACTAAGTCATTACGACTAGTTTTTTTGTATCAACTGTAATTGATTCACCAAAGCTATGACGAATTTTATTTCCAGCCTCCATAATCCAATCATTGACTAATAAATGTGTTGCAAATAAATCCATAACTAACATCCTTTCTATTGTTCCATTTTAATTCTTTTTGAAGTATTTTTTTACTCATTTGAACCACACGATATAAACTATATCCAGAAACCGATTCAAATTCTTTACCAAGTCTCTTTTTCCTCGCCGATACTTTTTTTTACAATAGTTTTGAAATCTTTATATCGTTTGATAAATACTTCAGTTTCAATTCCACGTTCATAAGCATCTTCTACGGCATTCCATAATGCAATGACCGTTGACATTTCTTGGTGAGTCCAATCCAAGTCTAATGGATAACTATAATTTTGCCAAATAAGTCCCTCCTCAAAAAAAGTACACTGTTTAGTATACACCTTTTTCATTAAAAATAAAAAAAGGCTTATTCTTGCATCTACTATTCTAAGTTAATACGAATATTCTTCCAGTTTCCTGATTTAAATCTAAATAAAAATAATAAGCCAACGAATAAATTGATCAATGAATACCGCATACCAAGCTCCTGCTAGACCAAGGTAAAATATATTGACAAATACATAACCTAAACTAACTCGAATTAACACTGACCCTACAAAAATGGCAATCAGAGGCCAAACAGTATCCCCTGCTCCTCTTAGTGCTCCAGAAGTAATTAATTGATGACTTTGGAACGGTTGAACAAATGCTACAATTGTTAAGGCAATCATTGTATTTCGAATAATTTCAGTGTCTGTGGAGTAAAAATTCTGCTAAAGTTTTTCGAACCAAAAAAAGATAAATAGTGACATCCCGATGGCAATGACAAAAACCTATTCGTTGACACATTCTTGTATACATTCTTGCCAATTGTTCATTTTTTTCGCTCCAAGAGATTGCCCCATTAAAGTGGAAGCTGTAATCCCAAAAAGCTTGAGCAGGTGAATAAGTTAGATTTAAAAATATTTAATGAAATTTGATGCGCCGCATAAACATTTGTCCCCAATCCAGAAACAATATTTAAAAATGAAATAATCCCCCACTCTTAATGCTAATTGTTCTAAAAGCAGTCGGCAATCCGATTCGAATTAAATCTTTCATCATTTCAAAACGAAATTGGAATTTTTCTTTAAAATCCAAATATAAAACACTCTTTTTAGATAACACATACCTTAAGTTTAACGACATCGCAATGACATTACTTAATGCTGTTGAAATAGCTGCTCCAGTTACTCCAAGCACTGGGAAACCAAATAAACCATAAATTAATACAGCATTCCCAAGTACATTTAAACTATTCGCAATTAAATTATTACGCATCGGAATTTTTGTTTCACCAATTCCACGCAAAGCGGCAGTCATCGTAAATGAAAAAGGATTGAAAAAAATAAATCCAATCATAATCACTCTAAAATATCCTGACCCAACTTCAATAACAGAAGAATCTGCCCCTAAAAAGGATAATACATTGGGAGCTAATACAATCATTAACACTGAAATAGGGAAGTACAAATCCTACCATTGCTAGTAACATGACATGTTTTAATACTAGACTAATATTTTTTTATATTTCTTCGCTCCATAATAACGAGCAATGATGGCTGTTCCCCCAACATTTAATGCTTGTACAAAAACTCAATCCTAAAAAAACGGGTTGGTTCGTCATTCCAACAGCAGATACTGCTTGAGCTGCATGTTCTGAAATACGACCTACCATCATCATATCGACCATTCCGAATAAAGATCCTAATAACACTTCAATAAAAAAACAGGCCATACAATATGAAAAAAATATTCATTCTTAGCTCTGTTTTTATTAAACTTCTGATCTATAATTTCTTCCATGCCATCTCTCCTTCTTTAAAAAGTACTTTCTATTTTATACCTATTAGGAATGTTACGCAACTCAAAAATGTTCTAGAAACACAAAAAAAGACCGAGAAATCTCGGTCTTCCAAACGTAATGTTTATTAAATATGAATTGGCATACCTAATGCTAATTCAGCTGTATCCATAATAACTTCAGCTAATGATGGATGTGAGTGAATTGTTAATGCGATATCTTCTGCATTCATACCAGCTTCAACAGCTAAACCTAATTCAGCGATTAAGTCACTTGCGCCAACGCCGGCAACTTGTGCACCAACGATTACGTTGTCATCTTTTGTTGTAATTAAACGAACAAAAACCTTCTGTTGCATTTAATGAAATAGCACGACCATTTCCTGCTAGAGGGAATTTAGAAGCTTTTCACTTTTAATCCAGCATCTTTTAGCTTGTTGTTGAGTATAACCAACAGAAGCTAATTCTGGATCAGTGAAGGCAACAGCTGGCATTGCACGATAGTCAACAGCAACTGGTTTACCTGAGATTGCTTCAGCAGCAACTTTACCTTCGTAACTAGCTTTTATGTGCTAATGCTGCACCAGGAACGATATCCCCGATTGCAAAAAAATGTTTTTTTAATATTTGTACGTCCTTGGTTGTCTACTTTTTACTAAACCACGTTCAGTCATTTCAACACCTACAACATCTAATCCTAATTCATCAGTGTTTGGACGGCGTCCTACAGCAACCATTACGTAATCAGCAACGATTGATTGTTCTTTACCATCTACTTCGAATTTAACGGTTACGCTATCGCCATTATCAACAGCTTCTTTAGCCATTGCAGAAGTAATAACTGTAACACCTTTTTAGCAAAAATCATCTTCAACTAATTTCACCATGTCTTTATCAAACATAGAAAGAATGCTTGGAGCACCTTCTAAAATTGTAACTTCAGAACCTAAGTTAGCATAAGCTCCACCTAATTCTGAACCGATTACTCCACCACCGATGACAACTAATTTTTTTAGGAACATCTTTTAATCCTAAACCACCAGTTGAATCGATGACACGTCCACCAAATTTGAATCCTTTGATTTCAATTGGACGGCTACCAGTTGCAACAATTGCATGGTTGAATGAGTATGTTTGAGCAGAATCTTCTGTCACAACACGTAATGTGTGGTCATCTACTAGGAAAGCTTCTCCACGAATGATCTCCACTTTATTTTTTTCTTTAATAAGTACTCAATACCAGAAGTTAATTTTTTTAACTACTTGATTATCTTTCCATTCTTGAGTTTTTAGCAAAATCTAATACTACTTCTTTAGCAGTTACTCCGAAAAACTTCAGAATGTTGAGCTTCTTGATAATGATGTCCTGCAGAAATTAATGCTTTTAGATGGAATACATCCAACGTTTAAACACACACCACCAATATATTCTTTTTCAATAATCGCAACTTTTTTTGTCCTTCTTGCGCTGCACGAATTGCAGCAACATACCCACCAGGGCCGGCACCAATTACGACTGTATCTAGTTCAATAGCGAAATCGCCTACTACCATCTTTTTCACCTCTTAAAAGTTTTTCAATAGTGATACGACGTAGACCGAAGGGTTTACGTCGTACTACTAGTTTATAATTAAGCTTCCATTAATAATAATTCTGGATCAGCTAATAAACGTTTTAATTCGTTCATTGCTTTTTTTGAGCAGTAGCTCCGTCCACGATACGGTGGTCGAAACTTAATGATAATTTCATGTTACGTCCGATTACGATTTCATCGTTTTTCGTTAATAACTGGTTCACGAACGATTGTACCTACACCCTAAGATAGCTACTTCAGGGTAGTTAATAACTGGTGTAAAACCAGCCGCCACCTACTGAACCAATATTTGAAATTGTAATTGTTCCGTGTCCCATATCAGCTGCAGTTAATTTACCTTCGTGAGCTTTTAGCTGCTAATGCATTGATTTCATCAGCAATTCCGAACATGCTCTTAGTATTTGCATCTTTAATATTTGGAACGAATAATCCTAAATCTGTATCAGTTGCAATACCGATATTGATGTAGTTTTTTTGTAAACAATTTCTTGTGTAGCGTCATCAATTGAAGCATTTAATACTGGGAATTTCTTCATTGCTACTGCTAATGCTTTTAACAACATATGGTAAGAATGTTAACTTAGTACCTTGTGCTGCAGCAACATCTTTAAATTTCTTACGGTGATCCCATAATTTAGAAACTTCAACTTGATCATGTAATGTTACGTGAGGAGCTGTATGTTTGCTATTTACCATAGCTTTTAGAAATTGCTTTACGCATTGGAGTTAATTTCACACGTTCTTCACGTTCTGCTGAACCTACAAATGGTTTAGCTGGTTCTGCTTTAGCAGCTGGAGCCGCTGGTGCTGGTGCTGAAGCAGGTGCTGCCGCTTGAGCTACTGGTGCTGCTTCTACTGCAGGAGCTGCAACTGGTGCTCCACCGAAGTTATCGATATCTTCACGAGTTACACGTCCACCTTTACCAGTTGGAACAACTGCTGTGATATCAACACCTTTTTCGCGTGCATATTGACGTACTGAAGGCATTGCTAGTACTAATTTACCAGGATTGCTTGCTGCTGGAACTCCTGTTGGTTGTGCTGGAGCCGCTGGTGCCGCTGCTGGAGCTGGACTAGCTGCTGGAGCCGCTGGTGCTGATGGCGCTGCAACTGGTGCAACTCCTTCAGCTGCGATTTCAACAATAACATCTCCTACACGTGCTACTGTTCCTTCAGATACTAAAACTGCAGTAATTGTTCCGCTTACTGGAGATGGAATTTCTTCTACAGATTTGTCATTTTGTACTTCAAATAAAATATCATCTTCAGCGATTGTGTCGCCTACTTTAACATCAATTTTTACGATTTCACCTTCTGCAATTCCTTCACCGATATCTGGTAATTTGAATTGGAATACACCTGCTGCTGGAGCTGTTGGTGCACTTGCTGCTGGACTAGCTGCTGGAGCTGCTTCTGCTGGACCTGAACCATCATCGATAACAACGATAATGTCTCCAACACGAGCTACTGTTCCTTCTTGAACTCTAACTTCTAATACTTTACCACTTACTGGAGATGGAATTTCCTCTACAGATTTGTCGTTTTGTACTTCGAATAAAATATCATCTTCTTGGATTGTGTCACCGACTTTAATGTCGATTTTTACGATTTCGCCTTCTGCGATACCTTCACCGATATCAGGCATTTTTAAATTGGAAAAGCCATGCTTTGTACATCCCTTCTTAATTTTTACTTAAATATTCTAAAGAGCAAATCACCTTTGAAGGGCTTTTTGCTCTTTAGTGAATGGTTTACGAATTAAAAAAATTATAAGTTTCGCGAACTTTTTGCTTCAATATCACTTGCATTTGGTAACCAGTCATTTTCTGCTTGACCAAATGGGAAAAATTGTATCTGGTGCTGCAACACGTCCAATTGGAGCTTGTAAATGTAAAATAGCACGTTCTGAAATTTCAGACATTACCATTGCGCCGATACCTGCTTGACGTTGAGCTTCTTGTACAACTACAACACGTCCAGTTTTTTTGAACAGATGCTAAAAATTGTATCTAAGTCTAATGGAGAAACTGTACGTAAGTCGATAACTTCTACAGAAATGCCTTCTTTTTCTAAGTTTTCAGCTGCTTTTAACTGATTCACGAACCATAGCTCCGTAAGTAATAATTGAAACATCTGTACCTTCACGAGTTACAGCTGCTTTTTCCTAATGGAACTGTATAGCTTTCTTCTGGCACTTCTTCACGGAATGAACGGTATAATTTCATATGTTCTAAGTAAACAACTGGATCGTTGTCACGAATCGCTGAAATTAATAAACCTTTTTGCATCATATGGGTTTGAAGGAATAACGACTTTCAAACCTGGTGATTGTGCTACTAAACCTTCTAAGTTATCTGAGTGTAATTCTGGTGTGTGAACCCCACCACCAAATGGTGAACGAAATACGATAGGCATTTGACGAGTTCCACCCATACGGTAACGGTAACGAGCTGCTTGAGCAACAACACTATCCATTACTTCAAATACGAATCCAAAAGAATTGGATTTCTGGAACTGGACGGTAACCTTCTAATGCTAAAACCGATAGCTAAACCACCAATACCTGATTCTGCTAAAGGAGTGTTAAATACACGGTCTTCTCCAAATTCATCTTGAAGTCCTTGAGTTGCACGGAAAACTCCTCCGTTTTTTTACCAACGTCTTCACCGAAAAATTAGGACATTTTCATCACGTTTTTAATTCTAAAGCCAATGCATCCGTAATGGCTTGAATCATTGTCATTTGTGCCATAATTATTTATTCTCCTTTGCTTCAAAAGTAATCAAGTTGTTCTTGGATAACGTTTTGTTGGTTCTTCAAACATTGTCTTCAAGAAGAATGAAACTTTTTGTTTTTGGTTGTTTATCAGCTTCTTTGATTGCTTCTTTAATTTCTTCTTTAGTTGCTTCAATAACTTCATTTTTCTTTTTCTTCAGACCATAAGCCTTTAGCTGTTAAGTAGTTACGGAAACGAATTAATGGGTCTTTTTTTAGCCCATGCATCTTGAATTCCTTCTGGTTGATAACGAGTTGGATCATCCCCTGATAATGTATGAGGACCATAACGGAAACAGATTGTTTCGATTAATACAGGACCATTTCCTGCAACTGCATATTCACGAGCTTTTTTTAGTTACGGCATAAACTGCTAATGGGTCCATACCATCTACTTGAATACCTGGAATACCAGCAGCAACAGCTTTTTTTGTGCTAAAGTTGTAGCAGCTGTTTGTAATTCACGAGGAGTTGAGATAGCCCATCCATTATTTTTGAATGAAGAAGATAGCAGGTGATTTGTATGCACCAGCATAGTTAATTCCTTCATAGAAGTCCCCTTGTGAAGATCCACCGTCACCTGTATAAGTAACAGCTACATTTTTTTCTTACCACGTTTTTTTGTAATCCTAATGCAACACCTGCTGCTTGAACATATTGTGCACCAATGATGATTTGTGGTGGTACTGCTTTTTAATGATTCTGGATACATGTTCCCTGCAACATGCCCACGAGACCATAAGAATGCTTGTGATAATGGTAAACCATGTTTTTACTAATTGAGGGTACATCACGGTAACCTGGTAATAATACATCACCTTTATCAATCGCTTTAATTGAAGCTAATTGTGAAGCTTCTTGACCTGCTGTTGGAGCGTAGAAACCTAAACGTCCTTGACGGTTTAACGCTGTTGAACGTTCATGTAAAATACGTGACCATACCATATCAGTCATTAATTCGACTAATTCATCATCAGATAAATCTGGTACTAAATCTGGATTTACAACTTTTCCTTCTTCATCTAATACTTGAACCATTTCAAAATTCAAGTTATCTGGTGTGAAAAAGCGCATCGAGATCGAATTTTTTTCTTCGTTGCCATACTTTTTGTTTCCCTTTTTCTTTAAGAAATTGTGCTTCATAACAAAAAAATGAAGAAACAGAATTTTTATTTCTGTATCATTTCTATTATTTTCATATACTAATTTACCATGCTTTTTTTTAGTTATGCAAGTAATTAAGTTCGAGTTTTATTTTTTTTATTTTTTTGTGAACTATATTACAATTATTTGTTTATAAATAAAGTATTTATTTATGTTTTTTTGTGCAAAATATTTATCAATTTTTCATTTTAAAATGAAAAAAAGTTGGAAAAATATATCTTTTTATTCTGTGTTATATGGTGTCACTAAAACTGTACTAATATTTTTTTAAAACAGTTTAACTTGCTCAAACAAATAATTTGTCTGTTCAAACTGAGAACTAGTAAGTCCAATTAAACGAATGGATTCATTATTATACTCTTCCATTAATAGGTGATAAGCTGCTAAAAGCTAATTTTTTTCTTTACTCTGGACATAGTTTTCTAATGTCTTGCTTCTTGTTTTAGTTTCAAAAATCGCTTTGTTTTAATTTTTATTGTTATTGTTTTTAGCTGCTAGTTTATTTTTTTCTTTAACCAGTTAGATATTTGTTCTGAGAATTGCTCTATATATTTCTGTAGTACTTCTTCATCTGTTGTATCTTCTAATAAAGTTTCTTCTTTACCGTAAGATTTTCTTTCACGATACAATGTTAATTGATCATTGGACTTTCCTCTTACTTGTCGATATAGTGCTTCTCCTTGCTTTCCGAAATGTTCTATTAAAAACTCTTTAGAACAATTCAGAATATCCTCTCCCGTGAATAAATTTTTTTCTGATGTAATTTTTGCCGTAGCATGTCCTACTCCAAAAAAATTTTTTTCAACAGGTAATGTTTTAATAAATTCTGGAAATGATTCTTGATCAATTACTGTAATTCCAGCTGGTTTTCTTTGCCCAGAAGCAATTTTTAGCTAAAAAAATTTATTAAATGATACTCCAACTGAACAAGTTAATCCTACTTCTTTATAGATAGCTTCTTGAATTTCTCTAGCAATCATTGTTGCAGAAGTTTGATTTTTTTGAATTCTCTGTAACATCTAAAAAAAGCTTCGTCAATCGACATCGGTTCTACTAACGGCGTATATCGATGAAATATTTCTCGAATTTGTAAACTTAATTGTCGATAGCGTTCAAAAATTCGGAGGAACAATAATGGCTTTGGGACATAATCGGATGGCTTTTACTCGTCGGCATTGCAGATCGTACTCCAAATGCTCTTGCTTCATAAGAACAAGTTGCCACTACTCCACGTTGATTGACTTTCCCACCAACGATAATTGGTTTTCCTCTTAATTGCGGATGATCCATTTGTTCCACTGATGCAAAAAATGCATCCATATCAATATGTAATATTTTTACGCATTCGTTTCCTCCTTCCTTTTTGTATTTCGGTTTGTTCGACAAATCCTGTTGGTGAGAAATCACCGACAGGATTTTTTTGTCTAAAAAAGAGAAATCCAGGTTATGATTAAGTCGACGAAAACTAAAAAAACCAAAGGAGGATTTCTCTCATGGACTATTGTATACGAAAATTACTAGGATTAACAGAAGAAAAATTTTATTACGGACGAAAAATTGGTTAGAAACACTAACAGAAAAATCATGAAACAGTTCATAAAAATTAAAAGGAACTTGGACCGATTCTTGTACTTCTTGTCTGTATTGTTCTAGTGAAAATGTCATTAAACATTCTCCTATGGAACATAAAATTAGAATTCCACACCTATTCGGTAGTAAGACTATTTTTAGACCTAAAAGGTACAACGATTTATCTGTAAAGATTGTCGTAAAACTTGGGTTGCAGATTGCCCTCTTGTTCCTAAAAAAATAGTAATATTTCTTATAATTTAGAGTGCCAAATTATGTTGTATTTAAAAAGAAAAATTTTTTTCTAGAAAAAAACTATTGCGAAGCTTCTTTCTATTTCGGATAAAACGGTAGAAAGGGTTATGAAGAAGTTTAAAAATAAAAGACAATGCAACGATATAACTATTTACCTAAAGTGCTTTTGCTTAGATGAATTTAGAGGAGTTAAAAACGCAACAAGGGAAAATGAATTTCATTTGTTTAGATGGAGAAAATCATCAATTAATTGATATTTTACCTGGTAGAACACTTCATGAATTGATTTCTTTCTTTATGAAGTTCTCCCGTAAACAACGTTTAAAAAGTAAAATATTTAGTGATGGATATGAATGCTTCTTATCAAAACCTTATTAAAACAGTATTTCCAAACGCTGTTATCGTAGTAGATCGATTCCATATCGTTCAACATATGAATCGTAATTTTTAATCAACTTCGAGTTGTAATTATGAAGCAATTCTCTGCTAAATCAACACAACAGAAGACATTGAAACGCTATTGGAAACTGCTGTTAAAAACCAAGCGATGAATTAGATGAAGAAAAATTAAGGTATAATTATCACTTCAAAACCTATCTTACTCAAGCACAATTAGTAGAGAAATTATTGAGTTTTAACGAAGTGTTATCAGATGCATATGATTTCATCCAAGAACTTAGAAAAAGCCTACAAGAAGAAAGATTATGAGGCATTTATGACATGTATAAAGGAGATTCCAAGACAATTACCTTATGAATTTAAGAAGAAGTTTGAAGTATTCAAACGTTTTAAGGATGGGATTTATCAAGCATTTACGACAGGATATTCCAATGGAGCTATTGAAGGAACGAATAATTTCATTAAAGTGATTAAACGTGTGGCATATGGATATCGAAATTTTTGAGAATATGAAATTAAGAATTAAGATTATCAAAGGGTGTTTCTTTACCCCGGTCAATAGAAAAGTCATTATGATTTAAGAAAGGTTGTATAGAGTCGTTTTAACTTGACAATGAGCCTCCATGGGCATGTTGAATTGGGGAAGCGAAAAATAATATCAAATTTCACAGCCCTCCCAAACCGCTAATCGCGGATAACATGCCCTGCTCATTATAAAGTTAAAAACTAGATTTCATTCATAGTTATGTTTATGGTAGATTATTAAATAGACTAAATATTTAATTTTCTCCCACCTTGTTCATTTGAAATTATAGACTTAATTTAGTATTAAATTTGATCCACCAACAGAATTTGTCGATGAGCCTGTATTTCTAAACCATTCAAAAAAAGTGGCAGAACATTTCGCTCTACCACTTTCCTATTATAATTCAACTTCGCTATTTTCAGGTGTAACAATATAACTTGTACCTGTTACATTGAAGTACTCTTCACAACGTTGTTTTAATGCTTCCATTGCAATTGTTGCTCGTTCTGCTTGGTCTTTTGTAACAGATTCCATAACAAGAACTGCATTTGTTGTTTCTTCTTGTAACATCGTTCTCTTAGCTTCTCTCCAGTTTAGGCAACGACATACGGCTCCTTCATTATCGAAGTGGCAAATTTCACCTTCTAATGCTGGAGCATCTTCCTCAGCGCCTAACGGGAAGAAACTTTCTCCGCCTTTAGCTTTACCTAAACGTAAATCTCCTTGGATTTTATCTAAGTCTTCTCCCCCTAATGGGACAGCATATTCAATCGAAATACTATTATAAATATCGACTAATGGAGTAATCAGACGGAATTGATGTCCTTGAGAGACACGTTTTTAACAATGCTTCAATCGAAGAACGAGCTCCTTTTTTTAGTTTTGAACTTAGAATAGGCTTGTCTCCATTGTTGGATAACAAGATTATCACTAAACACTTCTTCTGTAAAAATGAACTTGAGCTTTTTTTGACAAGCTTCTTGTAAAATCCCTTCAAAATAAGGATCTTCCGTTTCATCTACATAGTTATTAATTCCTTTTTAGTACTAAAAATATTTACTTGTCCTTCTGGAAATAATTCCCAAAATTCTGGTTCTACAATAAATTTTGTCATTTTCCATTCCCCTATTCTAATTCTTCAAATCTCTGTTTCATTGTTGCATTATTTTTTTGACAAGTTTTTTTAACGGTTAAATCAGTTGCTTTATTATTCGCTAATCTTAAATTATTTTTCAGATGATAACAACGCATCTTTTTGTTTTTTTGTAAATGAGAAATTGTTTTATCAATTTTCATCAATTGCTGTTTTAAATTTCTTACTTGCCAATTCATAGTTTTTTTAGAAAAAGGCTGTTTTAAACGCTAGCAAGTCTTCTTCAAAATGCGTAATATCTAATTGTTGCTCTTTCATTTGCGCTAATTCTTGTTTTATATTTTAGAGAATTTAACGCTGCATTTCTTAATAACGTAATAATTGGAATAAAAGAATTGTGGTCTTACAACATACATTTTTTTCATAAACATAACTGACATCCACAATTCCATTATTATATAGTTCATTATCTGATTCTAATAAAGAAACTAAAAATTGCATATTCACAATTTTTTTCACGTCTATCTTTATCCAATTCTTTAAAAGAAATGTTCATTTTTCTTTTTTTAGTAGCTGTTTGGTCATTTTCATTTTTCATTTCAAACATTATGGATAAAATTTCATTTCCAAAATCATCGTATTCTCGGTAAATATAATCGCCCTTACTTCCAGTTTTGGCATCATTATCTTTCCCAAATTCAGCTCTTGGAAAAAGCCGTCATTCTCAACTGGTTAAATTGAATCTCGCAATGTTGTTCTAAACTTTCACCAACCATTTTTTTGTCGATTGTTTTGCTTTAAAAATCTTTATAGAAAAGCAATTGTTTCATCTTTTTGACGCAATTCCAACTCATATTTTTTTCTTTCAAAGCAGCTGCTTGAACTTCTTGTTCTTTTTTTCTTGCAAATGATTTTTTTCGCTTCTAAATCAGCAATAACACGATCTTTTTTTCTGCAGACAACTGTGAAACTCGTAAGGCTTCTTTTTGTTTCTTGTGCATCAATTTTCGCTTGAAGTGACTGAATCATTTGTTCTTGTTGTGCAATTTTTTTCTTGATATTGCTGTGATAATTCTTGCTTGAAACCACTTGTTCTTGTTGAATTTTTGGATAATTCTATTTCCAATTTATGTTTTTCTTTTTTTCAACTTGAGATTCCATTTGCTGACTAGCCTGTTTTTAACTCTTGTTCTAATAGAGCAATTTGTTGTTTATAGTCTGCTAGTTTCTCTTCAAAATGAGATTGAGCTTGTTGTGATTGTAATTGTTGTTCTGTTTCAAATTGTTTTTTTGGCAAATTCTAATTGTTGATGAATTTCTTGTGTAAATTCTTGATTACGAACTTGACGCACAATATCTGCATAAGAATGTTCATCAATCGTAAAAACTTTTTGACAGTGCGGACATTTAATTTCGTTCATACAAGTCTCCCCTCTTTTTAATTGAAATACTAATTAACGATTTACAAATTCAATAATATCTTCCACGCTAATTGATGAATCGCAAACTACACGAGCCTCTCCACCTTTAGCTACTAATAAACCTGGTACTGTTGGAATACCATATTTTTTTGACGGAATGATTGAATGTCATTTAATTGTGTAACATCTTCACTATTAACAAAAAAATAGCTGGTTTATTTAAAAGCTTGACGTGCTTCATTCATTTTTGGAGCGAAACGACGGCAATATGGACAAGTTGGACGTCCGATAAATAAAAACAACTTCTTCTCCACTTGAGATTAAACTTTCAACTTCTTTAATAGATTTTTCAAATTTTTTTCTACTGCTTCAAAAAAATTCTTGTGACATAATGATTTCTCCTTATTTTGGATTAATATCCTTATATTTTTTTCTTAAATAAATTAATCGTGTGATAAATCCACCAAGCATACCAATAGCTACTCCTCCGATTAATTCTTGAATGATAATGCCGATTACAATACCAATTAAAATAGCTACTAACATAATGGCATTCAGGACATTTAATTCTTTTTAATTTTTTTCTTTAGAATCCATTCTTTCACCTACACTTTATTCAACTACATTCACTTGGCACATTTTTCATAGCTTCTAACGCTTGCTGATGAGTTTGAGGTGTTACACCAGCACATGAAGTTGAGCTTACATAAATCGGTACTTCTGGGAAATTTGCTTTTGCTAATAAAACATTACTAATAACACAAATATCCGTACATAACCCTAAAAAAATGTAATAGAGCTGATTGAAGGAATCCCTTGTAATAATTCCATTAATGTTGTGGATCCAAAAGTAGGCTTTTTCAACTCCAATAGCATCTTTTTTTCTACCAATGCTTCTTGAACAGTAGCATCTAAATGCCATCCTGGAGTTCCTTTTACACAGTGAACAACCGGTAATTTTTTTCCCTTCTTCTGTTTCTAAATAATTTTTCATGATGAGTATCCAAGGTATAAAAAGACTTTCCCAGGAAATTCTCGAATTGTTGATGCAACATTAGGAACAATCGCTACTGCCTCTTTTGTTCCTAAGACTCCATCTACAAAAATCTTTTTGCATATCCACTACAACTAAAAATATCTGTCATGATTGATCCTCCAATAAATGATAGTATGCATATAAATGACGGAATAAGAAATAATACCCACCAACAAGTACATAACTAATACTAATGACAAATAGTAATAGTTCTTTAGACCAAGTTGCCATTTCAAATGCTAATGCTCCTCCAAATAAAAAAAGAACAACATACTTAAACTATAAAAAAACTATTTTTATTTTATCCTTACGATGACCTCTTAGACATCTACCAATCGCAAAATCCTGTATCCGTTAAATATCCCGTGAAATGAGATGTTCTTACAATCATCCCACGGTAATAAATAAACATACCATTTTGAACCCCGACTGTAAAAAGCTAATTGATAAATCCATAAAACTTCTAATTTTAACCAAAAACTAATTCCTAATAACAAACCTAATACAATCAATAATATTCCATATCGATTTGCAAATCGGAAAAACTTTTTCAGAAAAAAATCATTCCGCAACAAACTCCACCTAGTAGAAAACTAATAATAATCAATAGTAATGTAAGTGCATGATTCGTTTCACCTGACATCGCATGGATTAAAAACCCCTGAAACATTCCCCGTCATATGAGTAGTAGGCTTTTTCATACAATAATAATGTTGTAATATTTACAAATCCTGAAAGTGCACTTAGAAGCCCTATCCATATTGCAAATAATATTCCTTTTTGTTGCTTCATTTCTTCCCCTTAAAATTGTTGCGCAAAAATATAGGAAAAGCAATTCCCCAACAAATTATATTTACTACATAACAAATTGTAAAATAAATTCGGTGAGTTTTATGATGGAATACGAGCATTCCTAGTATTCCACCAATTTCCCCCACCTATGATTCCTAATGTTAATAATCTTCTTTCAGGTATCCGCCACTTTTTCGTTTAGCTGCTCTCTTATCAATTCCCATTAAAAAGAAATAATAAAAGATTTATCAATAGCACATATCCTAAAAAATAACGACGGAATATTACTCAACTGGTACAGCCTCACAGCTAGTTCCATTTAATTGACCAATTTCAAAAAAATATATTGACCAGTTTTTGTCACTAAACAAGGAACACCTACCATTCCCCATTGTTTACGACCTTCAAATTGTGGTTTATCATCTCTTAAACGAATAAATTCTTTTTAAATTTGCCATACTTGCAGTAATATCTACCTCACGATAGCTAATATTTTTGTCTTTTGTAACTCCTCTACAAATGCTTTAGTATCTGGACATAAGCTACTAAAAATATAATACGTGTTCTTCCATCTTAAAAACTCCCTATCTTCCTAAAATTTGTTGTAAAGCTTGTCTTGCTAATTGATCAGCACCTCGGTTTTCCTTTTCAGGAATCCATTCTAAAAAAATAGTTGCGGAAATTTTTTTACGTTCTCCCTGAACTTTTTAGAATCTCTTGTAGGCTACTTGTTTGGTATAATTTTTTTCAATCGCCATCATGGCAAATTTCGAATCAGAATTCAAAAAAATCACTTCATGATGCCATTCTTTTTTCTTGAAGAATAATTAAAGCACGATAAATCGCCCATAATTCCGCTTGATGATTATCCATTAATTGATCAGTATTTTCCTTAAATAAAAAAATTGTTGTTTTTCGTATAAAATTTCAATTCCAATTCCAACTTTTCCTGGATTTCCATTTACAGCTGCATCTGTTCTTACTCGAATCATTCAGAAACTACTACACTTACATGAGTAGCTTGAAGTCCATGAGCACCTTGTGCAATTTCAAATTCTACTCTTTGTCCTTCCTTTAAAGTCTTAAATCCTTCAGATATAATGCCAGTAAAGTGAACAAAAATATCTTCATCTGTATCAGTGACCGAAATAAAAACCATAGCCTTTTTCATTGCTAAACCATTTTACGATTCCTTTTTTTCATTATGAAAAACCTCCAGCCTTTTTCTATTATGAGACAGCTTTTTATCTCATTATATACGTTCTAATTCTTTTTAAAATGATTTGTTTCAAGTCTATTTTTCAGTATTTATTTTCTCGAAAGTCGTCATATTGTTTAACAAAAAGTAGCATCATCATAAAAATAAACTTTGCATTATGTCTTCTTTCTTTGAAAAAAATAGTTTATCCATTCCTCAAAAGAAGAAAATATAATCTTCTTGAAACGGATATAATCGAATCGTGTCTTGCATCCACTTTTGAGCTAAAAATCGTAGCTTCTTCCATTGAATAGTGATTCATCAATTCATTGAACAACACTGATTCTTCTTTATACAATGGAGAGTTCGAAATAGATAACAATTTATCTCTTTCGATTCGTTTCATTTTACCATTCCATAATATTTGGATGCTCTTAAGTGTCCCTGATTCCAACCATTCATCTAATAAAATTGCTTTTATCAAACATTGGCGTATGTGGATAAATTAAAAAAATGATTGAATCACGTACTCTTTTTGTTGCAATGTAGAATCAATTAACACTTGAGATATATAATGCATTTCTTCTACAGAAAAAAATTTTATCCTGCTTTTTGTAATGCTTCTCCTATTTCTTGTAGCTGCTGAATTTTTATCTTGTTGATTTTTCAATTTTTGATTCATCATTTTTCAGTTGAAGAGTGTTTATCCAAGGATACTCTAAATGCTGAGAATCTCTTAATAACTCTTCTACTTCTTCAAATCGATTCATAAAGATTAACGCTTCAATATAGACCGATAAGTATTTTTTTCTTCCTTTAACTCAAACTCTTCTACTAGCCAAATAATTTCATTCCAATCTTGAGTTTGACACAATAAAGTCCATAATTTTTCCAATAGTTGTTCTGAATGAGTCTTAATATATCCTTTCTCTAACCAATCAATAGCTCCGATTAAATCCTCTTCTTTTTGGCATTGATTCGCTTTTTGTATATAAAAATTCTTCTTGATTTGGAAACTCAATTGTATTTCCCATTATTTTCCTCCTCTTCAAAAGAAAAAAACAGACTAATCCAAGATTAGTCTGCCTTAACTATCATCTGGTAAAAAAATTCAATAATATCTTTAAAAATTCACGATGGTGCGGTCTTCACAAATATCTTTCATAACGGTCGTAGAAGATTCCCAGTCAATAATCACGACTGCACTATTGGAAAGTAACTGTAAATCACACCGTACATTTGTTGATCTCTAAACGTAAAATGAATTCGATCTCCAACATCAGGACGAATCGAATCTTTTTACTCGTTTTATCACAACAAGAACTTCTTCATATGATATACCCAATATATGTGCAATACGAGATTTGCTAGTTCCTTTACGAAGTTCCGTCTCAACGATTCCTTGAACTTTCTTTGTCACTTTCAGTGCCATCCCTATCGCCTCTTCCCACGGGCCTTCCAATTCCAACACATCTGCAATATTACTAAGTTTAGTATAGCACAAAAAGGAGTTTGTTGTCAGTTGAAAAGTCTTAAAAAAACATTGTTATTATCACACTTTCAGGCAATAAAGACGAAGTTGTTAGGAATTTTTTTGTTAACGATTCAATTTTTTTATATTAATAATCAATGAATAATTTTACACTTCTCTTTTTTTCCAAACGCACACATTTCTAATAATGGACATTCATGACACTTTGGTTTTCGAGCAATGCAATGATATCTTCCAAAGAAAATCATCCAATGATGCGCTCTCGACCATAATTCTTTTTGGAATTTTTACGACATAAAAGTTTCTTCTACTTCTAATACGGTATCTTTTTGTCTACAAATCTGTAGTCGTTTTGAAATTCTCTCAACATGAGTATCTACTGCAAATGCTGGAATATTAAAAGCAACACTCATCACGACATTGGCAGTTTTTTTCTACCTACACCCGCTAAACTCACTAATTCTTCTCTTGTTTTAGGAACTTCTCCGTTAAATCGTTCCATCAGTTGTTGCGCACAGAGACGAATATTTTTTTGCCTTACTTCGATACAATCCCAATGACTGAATACATTCAATTACTGACTCCTCACTAGCAACTGCTAAATGAGCAGGAGTTGGAAATCTCTCAAATAATTTAGGAGTAACTTTATTCACACCTACATCCGTTGCTTGAGCACTTAAAATCGTAGCAATCAACAGTTCAAAAAGCATTGCGATGGTTTAGCTCACAATGAGCATCTGGGAATAAATCTCCCATTGTTTGAACGGCTTCAATTGTTTTTGTTTTTTTGATAACATAGCCTTCCTCCATTAATCCAACCAATTATCTAATGGCACTTGAGGAATCGGAGTTGTTTCTTTTTGGTTTTGCTGTAAACTGTCCATTTCTTGAACGATTCTTATCTTGAATCACTTGTTGAACCGTTTTTGAACCCTTTTTCTTTTGCCACGTTAATAAAATCTTATCCATATACTTCAACGTAAATACTTGATTTAAAAACAGCTTCTTTTAAAAGCAGCTAAAAATTAACTCATAAGAATATTCATCTTTATCAATCCAACTTTTAATCATTTGAATTTCATACGAACTAATCGGTCTACCAAATTCTTTTTCAATCACGAAAAATTAAATTTGGATTATCTTTTTCTTCTTTTTAGCAACTTCTTGTCGATGTAAAATTTCTAATTGTTGGAATAAAGGAGCTAAACTATAATACTCCTCTTTTTCCTTCTTCATTTTCTTTTTTTGAGTAACGGATACCACTTGTCGATCTAATAAATGCTGAATGATTTGAAATAAAGTATTTTCAGAAATCGAAAAAAACATCGCAAACTTCTTCAACATTTAATGGGAAATATTCGGAAGTTGAATGTTGTAACCACCAAGAGAGCATTAAGCACTCTTGGGCTGTTAATGTAATTGCTGATAATATCGGATGAATGGATTTGGAACGGTCGTTCCTCCTTGATACATCCAAAAATTGTTGAAATGTTTGTTCCAAAAATTTTCACCTCTTTTTTTCTGACATAAAAACCGATTTCTAGAAACTCTAAAAAAATCGGTTTGAAATTGTCTATTTTATGGGAAAAATACGGTTTAATAAACGTGGGAATGGAATTGCTTCACGAATATGTTTTCGTTCCTGCAACGAATGTTACCATTCTTTCTAACCCTAGTCCGAATCCTGCATGAGGAACTGAACCATATTTTCTTAAATCTAAGTAGAATGCATAATCATCTGGATTTAAGCCATTCTCTTTAATTTTTTTCATATAATTTATCGTAGTCCACTTCACGCTCTGAACCACCAATAATTTCTCCATATCCTTCTGGAGCTAATAAGTCCGCACATAATACACGGCTTTCATTACCAGGTACTGGCTTCATGTAGAATGCTTTAATATCCGCTGGATAGTTCATAACGAATGTTGGCACTCCAAAATGGTTTGAAATCCAAGTTTCGTGTGGAGAACCAAAAATCATCTCCATGTTCTAAATGTTCATAATCTGTATCTTCATCTGCTTCATGAGCTTGTAATAAATCGATTGCTTCATCGTAAGAAATACGTTTAAATGGTTCAATGACATATTTCTTCAATAATTCTACATCTCTTTCTAAAGTATCAAGAGCATGAGGAGCACGGTCTAACACTCCTTGAATTAATGCTTTTACATAAGCTTCTTGTAAATCTAATGATTCGTCATGAGTTACAAATGGATATTCCGCATCCATCATCCAGAATTCTGTTAAGTGACGACGAGTTTTTTTGATTTTTTTCAGCACGGAATACTGGACCAAAGTCAAATACTGGACCAAATGCCATTGCACCAGCTTCTAAGTATAATTGACCTGATTGAGATAGGAAAGCTGGATCTCCAAAATAATCTGTTTCAAATAATTCAGTTGTATTTTTCTGCTGCATTTCCAGATAAAATTGGACTATCAAATTTAATAAATCCATTTTGATCAAAGAATTCATATGAAGCATAAATAATCGCATTACGAATTTGCATAATCGCATGTTGTTTACTAGAACGTAACCATAAATGACGGTGGTCCATTAGAAGTCAGTACCATGTTCTTTTTGGAGTAATTGGATATTCATGACTTTCTCCAATCACTTCTAGACCAGTTACTAATAATTCATATCCTAATTTTGAACGAGTATCTTCTTGAACAACCCCTATTACATAAACCGCAGTTTCTTGTGTTAATGATTTAGCTGTTTCAAATACTTCTTCTGGAACATCACTTTTTTTACAACAATTCCTTGGAAATAAGCTGCTCCATCACGTAATTGTAAGAAAGCAATTTTTCCCACTTGAACGTTTATTAGCTACCCAAGCTCCAATTAGGACTGTTTGTCCAACGTAATCTTTCGCTTGGTTCATTCTGATTTTTTTCAAAATAATCCCTCTTTCTACAAAATAATTTCTAACAAATTGATTCATTCTTTGAGCGGCGTTTTTTTAGTTCTTCTTCACTACTTGCACAACTTAATCGCAAGTAACCAGTACAACTGAAGTTTTCACCTGACACAGTCGCCACTCCAACTTCCTCTAATAATTTTAATGCAAATGCATCTGAAGTTTCAACTCCAACTATTTTTCATTGCTTCTTGAATATTCACAAATAGATAAAAGGCTCCACCTGGTTTCACGCATGACATGCCAGGAATTTCCTGAATTAATTCGTGGAATAATTCAATTCTCTTTTGGAATTGAACACGCATCGCTTCTTTATCTTCTTGTAAATCTTCCTGAAAAGCACGAATCGCAGCATACTGAACGACTGCAGCTGGATTACTCGTTGTATGACTAGTTAAATCATTCAATGCACGAATTACTTCAATTGGACCGAAAGCATATCCTAATCTCCAACCTGTCATTGCAACAGATTTAGATAAGCCATTAATGACTAGTGTATTATTTTTGAATTTCTTCAGATAGACTTGCCACACTAATACTTGGCACATCATAAACTAATTCATAATAAATTTCATCTGCAATAACAAATACATGATTTTTGTAATGCCCATTGACTAATCTCATATAATTCTTCTTTTTGAATACGTTAATCCGGTTGGATTCGATGGAGAATTCAAAAATTAATAACTTTGTTTTATTTGTTAAAACTTTTTCTAACAAATCTACGGTTAATTTAAAGGCATTCTCTTCACTCGTTTCTACAAATACTGGAATACCTTGAGCTAATATAATTTGCTCTGCATAACTAACCCAATATGGAACAGGCACTAACACTTCTTCTCCTGGGTCAATTAATGTTTGAAATGCAGAATATAACGCAAACTTCGCTCCAGCAAAAAAACTGCTACTTGTTGTTTATCAACTTTTACACCATCTTTTCTTAAATGAAAATCACTAATCGCTTGTTTTAATGCATCTAATCCTAAAGTAGGTGTGTAATGGTCCGTTTCATGTTTCAATAGAGATTCAATTGCTGCTTTTTGTAATTTTTTTCAGGCGTGTTAAAATTAGGCTCACCAATCGATAAGCTAATAATATCTTTACCGGATGCTTTTAATTCTCTTGCTTTTTTTGTGTCATCGCTAAAGTTCCAGAAGGAAGTATTTTTAGAGACACGTTCTGAAATTTTTACCATAATAACTCACCTTTAAATATTCTCAATATCTTTTATCCATTGACCATTTTTTTAGCGGAAATATAATAATATCCAATTCGTTTATTGCTTGTTCGATAATTGACTTCCCAAACTGGTTCATCTTTTTATCATTCCCAATCTTGCTTCTAAAATCTCATCTGTATGTTTCGCTTGCTTTGTGATGGAGCGTGCTTCTTGTTCATTAATTACAGCATCCTGTTGTAATATGGTGACTTCTTTCTTATCTGGAGAAACAATCGCATATAATTGTTGACCTTCTGTCGTAATTCCAGCTAGTGAATAATACGTTTCTTCTGTATTAAACCAATAGAAATCTGTAATTTTTTTGTAAATTGAACTTTTTGAGCTGCAATCTCTACTGCCAAATCCTTTGCACGTAATCGTTCCGATTGACTGAGATAAAATATTCGAGCTGCTCCAAAAAAATCACTAAAAAAACGTGCAGACGAAAAAGCAACATCGTACGTCTTCTCATGAATGCACAACCTTTTCTAATTTTTTTAAATTCAGATAGCTCTATTATACGATAAGCCATTAAAAAAAGCACCAGTATTTTATAAAAAGTTGAAGAAAAAAGATAGCTTCCGAATAGGAAGCTATCTTAAAGATTAAACACATCTATTTTTTTCAACGATTACTTGGCATTCACTTGTTCCTGATAATTCCTTATCTTCTGGAACTTCAACACTTTTATCTGTAATCACATAATTCAATTTAGCACCTTTTTTTAATAATAGAGTCAGCCATAATAATACTGTTTTTTTACAACAGCGCCTTCCTCGATTATAACATCACGGAAAAATAATGCTATTTTCAACTGTTCCATTGATAATTGAACCATCTCCTAAAAGTGAACTTTTCACTTTAGAATATTTTCCATAATGAGTTGGCACACTATCTTGAACTCTTGTTAAAATATCAGTTCCACTATCAAACACTGTCGTTAAAGTTTCTGGCTTCAATAAATCCTGATTGAAATCAAAATAATCCTTTACGCTATTGATAACTTTTTGAATAACCTTTAATTTCATATGCATAAACATTTAAAGTATCCAAATTTTTTTAGAAACATAATCTCTTAAAAATATCTTCCCATCCAAGAGTCATCCCTTTTTAATAATGGCATTTAACAATTCTTTTGTCATAATATAAATTTTTTTGCTTGAGTAGCACAGGTTTCATTGGATCCATTAAAGTGATATAAAGATTCATATACTTTATGATCTTTATCAAAAAAATAATTTGGGATTCTCCCATTTCTGGTTTACGGTAATGATAAGCCACAGTAATATCTGAACCAGTATCGACATGATATTGGAACATTTCTTTAAAAATCAATAGTTCCAATAATATTCGTATCTGCTAAAATACAATACTCTTCTTTTTAAATTTTTCTGTATAAACCATTGTATTCACTAATGCTTCAATTTTATTTTTGAGGAATACGAGTAGATAAATAGTTCGATAAAGGTGTTAGTAATGTTAATCCACTATTTTTTTCTATTTAAATCCCAATCTTTTTCCCCAACCAACATGATCTCTTAATGATTTATAATTATGATTTGTTAAAAATTCCGATATTGTCTATTCCTGCTTTTTACTAAAGACGACAACATAAAGTCTACTAAACGATATCTGGAACCAACTGGAAGTGAAGCTAACGTTCTTGAACGAACTAATCCGTGTAAATCATCTTGTCTATAATTATCCGCAAATAAAATCGCAAAAGCTTTAATCATATTAGCAACCTCCCGCTTTCTTCGGTTCAGTGACGACCTCATTGCGTCCAATAACCGTAATCATATCTTTTCCTAACTCAATTTTTTTCATGCCCAATAGATACTCCTGCTTTTAATAACGGCTCCTTCAGCTACAATGGAGTGGTAGACACTAGCTCCTTTTTTTCAATCGTAGCATTTTTGCATAATAATACTATCTTTTTACAACAGCATCCTCTGCAATAACGACTCCTGAAGAAATAATTGAATCTTTTACTTTTACCAAATACTAAAGTTCCATCTGAAATCATAGATGATTGAACATCAGCATGTTCCCCTAAATATTGTGGAAGTCTACCTTCATGACGATAATAAATTCTCCAAGTTTTATCATCGATATCAAAAAGCTTCACGAGCTTTAATTAAATCCATATTCGCTTCCCATAAACTTTCAATTGTACCTACATCTTTCCAGTACCCTTCAAATGGGAAGGCATAAATTTTCTTTTCTTCTTCAAGCAACATCGGAATAATATTTTTTTCCCAAAAATCTTTCTCACTTTCTGGATTTGCTTCATCACGAATTAAATATTCACGTAACACTCTCCAATTGAAAAATATAAATCCCCATTGATGCCTTTTGTTGAAACTGGATTTTTTTGGTTTTTCTAAAAAAACTCCACAATTCTTAAATCTTCATCCGTATTTAAAAATCCCAAAACGATGAGCTTCTTCCATAGGAACATTGATATGAGCAATTGTTAAATCTGCCTCTTTTTTTCCTTATGGAATTCAAGCATCTTGTTATAATTCATTTTTATAAATATGATCCCCAGATAAAATTAAGACATATTCAGGTTCATATTGTTCAATATACTTAATATTTTTGGTAAATAGCATGGGCTGTTCCTTTATACCATTCTCCTGTTTTTCCCAGCAGTGTAAGGTGGTAAGATAGATAAACCTCCATCCATTCTATCTAAATCCCATGGTTGCCCATTTCCCATATAAGAATTCAATTCTAATGGCTTGAATTGTGTTAATACCCCTACTGTCGAAATTCCAGAATTTGCACAGTTAGACAATGGAAAAATCAATAATACGATACTTTCCACCATATGGTACAGCTGGTTTAGCCATATCTTGAGTTAAAAACTTGTAATCGAGTCCCCTGACCACCCGCTAGTAACATTGCGACCATTTCTTTTTTTCTTGCCATATGTACATCCCCCACATTATTTTTTTATTCTTTCAAAGTACATTGTTGAAAAAAAGCTGGTATATCTATCTGAAGAGTATATGGAAATTCCCCACATTGTTGCTCAACTGTTTTTGCCTGTGCCTGTTGAATTCCTTGTCCTCCAAAGTTATCGTCATTAGAGTTTAATAATAATCGATAACTTCGTTCATCATTAAATCCAATCCAATATTGATTCCAATTTACTCCAGAAAAAAATTAGAAATGACTAAAAATTTCCTGTTCATTTTCTGCTTTTCTCGAAAAACGCAAAAAACATTATGATCAGCGTCATCTACTACATGCCACTCAAAACCATCCCAACCTCCATCTTGTTGCCAAAAACGCTGGAGTTTGTTGATAAAAAAAGATTCAATTCTTTTTACATAATCATGCGTTTTTTTGATGAAGAGGATAATCTAATAAAAACCAATCTAGTTCTCGTTTTTTTCATCCCATTCGATAAATTGTGGGATTTCTGTTCCCATAAAGGTTAATTTCTTTCCTGGATGTGCAAACATATATCCTAAAAAAATGTTTTAAAAATTAGAAAAACTTTTCTTCATAAGAAACAGGATTTTTTTATCTAATAATGATTTTTTTCCCATGAACAACTTCATCATGAGAAATTGGTAAAAATAAAGTTTTCTACAAATGCATAGCACATTGAAAAATGTTAATTTATTATGACATCCTTGACGATAAATTGGATTTGCTTCTATATAGTCTAAACTATCATTCATCCATCCCATATTCCATTTGAAATGGAATCCAAGTCCACCTTCTTCTACTGGAGCAGAAATTTTTAGGATAAGCTGTTGCTTCTTCAGCAATCATCATCACACCTGGATAATTTTCTCTTACATATTGATTTAGAGTTTTAAAAGAAATCCAACACCTCTAAGTTTTCATTTCCACCATAAATATTTTTTTAGCCGCTAAATGCTCTGGTCGATCATAATTTAAAAAAATAACATTGAACTAACTGCGTCTACTCGTAAGCCATCAAGATGAAACTCTTTAATCCAGTAATTAGCACTTGAGAATAAGAAGGAACAAACTTCACCACGGCCATAGTCAAACACTCGTGTTCCCCATGATTTGTGTTCTTTTTTTCGCTCATCAGAGTATTCATAGCAACATTGTCCATCAAATTCATATAAGCCAAATTCATCTTTTTGTAAAAATGCCCTGGTACCCAATCTAAAATGACTCAATGCCATTTTGGTGAGCTTTATCAATTAAATATTTAAAATCATCTGGAGTTCCGTAACGAGATGTCACTGCAAAATATCCTGTTACTTGATATCCCCAAGAAGGGTCATATGGATACTCTGTAATAGGGAGAAGTTCAATATGCGTATAATGCATCTCCTTTACATATGGAATTAAAGTATCTGCTATTTGTCTATAACTAAGAAATTCTCCACTTTCGCTATGCTTCCATGAGCCTAAATGAACTTCATATATATTCATTGGCTGTTGATATGGAATGATTCTGCTTTTAACCCACTCCTTATCATTCCAGTTATAATTTTGATTTGCATATATTTTAGAAGCTGATTCTGGACGAGTTTGTGTGTGTCTTGCATAAGGATCTGACTTCCACAGCATTCTTCCATCTGAGGCTTTAATTACATACTTATATGCATCATATGATTGAACATTTGGTACAATCCCTTCAAAAAAATCCCTTCATCCGTTATTCTTGTTAATTCATATGCTATTGGATTCCATCCACAAAAATCTCCCAGAAACAAATACTTGTTCTGCATGTGGGGCCCAAACTCTAAATGTACATTGATTTCCTTCAAGAAATGATCCTAAAAATTCATATGCATGAAAAATTTTTTTCCTTCATGAAACAAATATTTATCCAAAAGTATGTTCCATACGCATGCCTCCCTTCTTAAAAATCAATCCGTTTTACTTTTTCACGATAAGCGTTTTTCATTATTTTTGTACAATAAAAAAACTTTCAATCGTTTTTTTCCGTTTACTTATGGCTTTATTATAGCATATACTTGACTATTTTCGTATATTTTTTTTCAATTTTTTTCTCAAAAAAATATAAAGCGTTTTTACTATTGAGAAAAAAATAAAAATTATTTTTTTCACAAATCATTTCTTTTTCACCTTATTTTTATACTACAATTATATTATTAGACCGTATATAGAAAGGAAGATATTTCTTGATTCAATTTAATCCTCTTCAAGATAAATATCCAAAAGGTGCAGTCTCTTCTTCTCAAGACATTCTTTTTTTGAAGTATGGGTTCACCAAGATTTTTTTATTTTAAACAACTGTCATTAAACTTATTTAACGATTTCACACAACAAAAAAATATATTTATATATTGGAACCTACTGATGTATTTAAAGAACAATCTCGTAAACATATTGTAAAAAAATCCCTGCATTAGAAACTGGACTTTATTTTTTTATGATTTTGAAATCACATTTGATGATTCTATCGGATATTTGAAAAAAACACGAATTTAATGCTGTCTTTACTATGGAAGAACAGTCTTATGCTTCATGGCAATTAACCGTTTATGATGCGGACTTCCAAACACCAGACTGGATGAAAGGAAGTATTATGTATCAAATTTTTCCCAGACCGCTTTAAGAAGAGTCCTCATTATCAAGCAACCGTTGCTGCAAATGAAGAAATGCGTGTTAGACATGACGACTGGAATGCTATTCCTTATTCTTCTATTACACATGAAGACTATCGTGCACAAGATTTCTTTATGGGAAATTTAAAAGGGATTCATGAAGAATTACCTTACTTTAAACAATTGAAGATTGATAGTATTTACTTAAACCCAATTGTTGAAAGTCCTGAAAAATCATCGCTACTCTACTTCTGATTACTTTAATGTCGATCCTTATTTAGGAACTGTTCAAGACTTCAAAGATTTATGTAAAGATTTTAAAGAACAAGATATTCGGATTACATTAGATGGAGTATTTAGCCATACGGGTGCAGATAGTATTTATTTCAATCGTTATGGGCATTATGACAGTGTAGGAGCTTATCAATCTCAAGATTCTCCATACTATCCATGGTTTACTTTTTATGGAGTTTCCAAATGTTTATCAATCATGGTGGGGATTCACGAATTTACCAACTGTTGTAAAAAGAAAAATAAAGAATATCAAGAATTTATGTTTGATGCTAAAAAAATGGTGTCATTCCTTATTGGCAACGCTTAGGGCATTGGCGGATGGCGAATCGATGTAGCAGATGAATTCCCTGATTGTTTTATTGATCAATTAAGAAAATCTGCCAAACAAGAAGATCCTGATTGCTTCTTACTTGGAGAAGTATGGGAAGATGCAACAACAAAATTCTCTTATAACACAAGAAGAAGATATTTCTTAGGAAAAACAATTTGATAGTGTGATGAATTATCCATGGAGAGATGCGATTATTCGCTATGTTAAACAAAAAGATGCCCGTCAATTTTCTCTTGCTTTACTAGAGTTATTAGAAAACTATCCAAAACCAGCATTAGATGTTTTAATGAACTTATTATCGAGCCATGATACAGAACGAATTTTAACAATATTAGCATTTGATAGACCAGAAGAATTCCCTGTTGAAAAAAACGTCCCGACTATAAACTGACTGCTAATGAATATCAATTAGCAAAAGAACGATTCTTTGTTGCATCCTTTATTCAATTTACTCTTCCTGGTGTTCCTTGTATTTACTATGGGGATGAAATTGGTATGTATGGATTTAGAGATCCTTATAATCGTAAGACATTCAAATTCAATGAAAAAAAGATGATGAAGTTTTAGAATTTTTATCTAGAATTAACGAACTTTAGACATCAATATCAAGACGATTTTTAAAGCAGACTGTGACATCATTAAAGTTACAGATGGTTGTATTGCTTATAAACGTGGCAAATTGCTATGTATCATCAATTTAGATGATTCTGCTCATTTCATTGCAAACTATTCAGGAGAGATTCGTTACCAAAAAAAGGCGAATTTTTACCCTACTCCTCACGGAATTGTAGTTGGACCAAATAGTTTTGGAGCCATTAAACTAGCTTAAAATTTTTTTAAATTATAAAAGAGAGTGAATAGAAATATATCTTGTATCCTATTCACTCTCTTATTTTTTTATCTTATCCTCGAATCAAACTAAATAATGGAATTAACACAATCGGTAAAAAAACATTGCAGGTAAAAAGTTCATAACTTTAATTTTTTTGTTAATTCTAATAAATTCAATCCTAATGCAACCAGTAATAATGAACCAACTGCAGACATTGCATAGACAATCGATTCACTTAAATAGGGTGCTACAAATTGAGCTAAAAACCATAATTCCGCCTTCATACAAAAAGAATCGCTAATGCAGATAACATAACACCCGCTCCTTTTGTCGTTGCCAAAATAATGGACGCAATTCCGTCAATAATCGCTTTTTGTGATCAAAATTTGATGATTATCTCGAAGCCCTGCTTCAAGAGACCCCATAACTGCCATTGCTCCAACACAAAAGATTAATACTGCTGACACAAAACCTTCTGCTAATTGATTTTGAGAACCTTCTTTGGAAAAATTTCTCTTGAATCCAATCTGCAAATTTTTCGAATATTCTCCTCCAATTGCATCATCTCTCCAAGATAACCTCCAATAGAAATACATACAATCATTAAAAATCATATCTTGGTCTACTAGAGCTCCTTTTTAAGCCTATAATAAACGTACTTAATGCTAACCCCTGCATGATATGCGTAGACATCTTTAGTGACATTCCTCTTTTTAATTGTAGTCCAATAATTGTACCAATCACAATCGCGATAACATTTATGATAACACCCATTTGTTCTAGCTCCTTCTAGCAATACTGCTACAAGTATACCCCTATTAAACTAGAAAAATCCATTAGAATTTAGCAATTCTAATGGATTCCTTTATTTTCACTTAAGAATTATACCCATTCTCCATTTTCATTTACATGATATCCATCCGGAGTTGTTGTATTTACTAATAATTCACCTGATGCATCAACATAGTACCATTTTCCATTGACTTCAAACCATTGGTTTTCTTTCATTGCTCCACTTTCTTCTAAGTAGAACCATTTTCCATTTAAGAATACCCAATCACTTTCCATCTTTCCTGAGCCATTAAAAGTAATACCATTTATTACCAATTTTTTTCCCAAGTATTTTTTTAAATATTTTCCTTCAGAATTTACATAGTACCAAGTATTAGATTTTTTTGATTGTGAATCCATTCTGACTTCGCCATGTATCCACCAGATTTTACATAATAATCTCCAACCCATTTATTTTTCAACATATTCTCCATTAGAATCAATAAAGAACCAACTTTGATAAGTCACATCATAAACCCATTGATTGCTTACCTTTTGCCCTTCTTCATTAATATAATGTTTACCATCAAAACCTTTCTTTTTGAACAGTTGTTGTTTGAGTCGGATTAGAAGATGCTGAAGAGTTGTTAGTTGAAGCAACATAAGTATTCGTATTTGTCGTTGGTGCAACTGTTGTTGTTTCAGCAGGTTCAGCTGGTTTAGGTGCAGTAGGTTGTAGACGATCTAATACTTCTTTTTAATGGTGTCACATCGATGAATGGACTTGCTAATGGAGTTTTTTTGTTTCAATAGCTTTTTTTCCATTTTTTTGCTTCTACATCTTTCATTAATTGGAAGACTGATTTTTGCAACTGCAATTGATTTTTGCAGTATATTCATCAGCATGTTCTTTTTACATAATCATCAGATTTACCTGTATATTCATCAATTAATTGATTTTTGATAGTCCATTAATAATGCTTCCATTTTTTTCCCAATTTGAACGAATAGTCTTTCCAAATAATTCTGGATGATCCATTACCATTGTATCAATATTAGTAGCTACCCAATACCAAGAATTAGCATCATATTTGTTTCCTCTTACTTTATAAAGCTTCAAATGTATCTTTAATACTACCAAAGTAAGGAACGTATGGTGTATTACGTGAGCGACCTAAACTTAACCACATTACTCCACCTAATGATTGTGGTAATTTTTTTGGTTAATTTGATAAACGTGTGGATCAATTACATTTTCATTTCCTGGAGCATAAGCATATTTACCGTAGTTTGGATCAGATGGATCTGCTTGTTTTCTATAAGCATCTGTCTTAGTATCATAACCTGGCACTTGATCATCAGGTACTAATTCTCCATTTAATGTTTCAAAACGATTTCTTTGAACATTTAATCCATCGATTACAGTGAAATCTCTTCTTGGACTATCTTGTAAAAAAATTCATAACGTTTATCTTGGAATGTCACATTAGAAGATGGATTTAATAACTTAATTCCTGCATACACACGTGAACGGTCACCACGTTCTAAAGGTGGCGCATAAGTAGCCGCTAAATCAATTTCCCTTTACTTTCATCCCCTACAAATACTCCTGCTTTTTTTAGCTGTTTCAATAATTCCTTTTTGAAGCAATAATATTTTCTTTATCATTAATATTTACTTTACCTAAGAAATAAGTATTTGGAAATACGGAATATTTATCGTCTGGATATTTAAATGCTACATACTCATGACCTGAATAAATTTCCATATACCATAATTCGTTTTTTTATCAGCAAAAAAACAATAATATTTCCTTCTGCAGATCCTTTTTTTCATCAATTTCTTTTGCTAATAATTGAGCTGCTTCTTTAGCTGTTTTGACACGTGGTAAAAATTAAATCTGTTACAATTGCTTCAGTAACTCCTGCTTTTACTAGTGGATCAATCGCCGGATATTCAACTTCATTTTCTGGTCCTTCCAAAACTCGTCCATCTGCTGCAACTTTTGGAGCTTTTCCTCCTACAACTTCACTACGTGGTGTAGCTGTTACTGTTGCAGTCATAGAAACCCCATGTTCATTAAAGCCATGTTCAGAGAAAAATACCTTCATTTGAATCTCTTGAATCATCCGCTACTACTGTATATTTATATTCATGTTTTAAATGAGGATAAACTGTTCCGTTTGATTTATCCAAGAGAACATCTCCTTCTTTATAATCCTTAGCAGGATTTACAAAGAAATTTTTATTATGAGTATGTTCTTGAGTTCCATCTTCGTGTGGATATGGATAATCTTCCGTACGTCCATACAAGAACGAACCATCTTTTGTTAGTCCCTTACCAATAATAAATGCAGAACAAGCTTCAACAGCTTGTTGAGATAACACTAAGTCCAATAAGGACGGTAGATAATAATGTCTTACTAACTTTTTTTATTCATAGCTATCCCCTCTTTTTAAAAAGAATCTTTTTATGATTAAAATAATATTTAACCAACTGTAGAATACGCTTTCTTTGTTATAAAATCAATACTTTTCATTGATTTATAATAATTATAATGATTATATAAAAAGAACCGAATAATATTCGGTTCTTTTTCGATGCCACTATATGTATTTTCTACAAGTAGTTTGGCTATCAGTTTATCGACAAATTAAGCATGTGGTTGTTCACTAGCTGAAGCAGCCGGTTGTGAAGTAGTTGTTGCAGTAGCCGGTGCTACAGTTTCCTCTGCTTTGTCAGTAACCACTGGTTTTACTGTTTCAGTTGTAGTACTTGCTGCAGGAGCAGTAGTTTCTTCTACTTTTTGGTGTTGTTGTATTTTTCTGAAGTCGCTTTTATCTTTAGATTTAGGTGTTGCTAAATCCTTCTTCACTTCTTCAGATAATTCCTCTCTGAAATCAGAAGTTGGCACTGAATTATCTTTATCCTCTTGTTCTAATGCCATTTCTGCAAATTCTTTCATCTCATCTAATTTACTCATCGATTCTTCATCATCTGGTTTTGCAATGGCTTTATAGTTATCTCCAACTCTTGTATCCACTTTTTCAGATGGAGTTTCATGAGCTTTTTGATTTCTTTTGTAGCAAAAATAAGATGGACTAATAATCGCTTCAGTTGTTCCTGTTTCACCAGGAATGAATTTTTGCTTTCGATAATTTTGCAATTAAATCAGAAACTTTTTCTCTTAACTCAAACGGTAATGGTTTATCTTGAACATGTTGTGTTAAGAAGTATAAATATTTCATACCTTCAACTCCAAGACGCTTATTCGCATCTTGTAATGCTTGTACATAATCTCTTACAGCTTCTAAAGCTTTCATATCTTTCGCTTCGATAGCTTTATTCGCTGCAGCTCTTAACTCATCTTTTGTAACATTATAATCAGTTAACTCTAAATCATTAATTGTACGAATGATACTTTCGTGTAATGTATTTAGTGCTTTCTCTTCTTTAGAAAGTTCTGGCGTTGTAACTGTTGATGCTTTTTTTCAATATTTTTTTCATCAAATTGTTTTAATAACTCTAAATATCCTTGAGTTGAATTTCCTTTTTCATCTAAACGTTCTTTAATTTCTCTTAAGCTTGTAAGGATACGACTTAATTCAACAGGTTGAGTTTTATATTTTTTTCAGATGCTTTATTCGCTAAAAGCTTCAATTTGATTTTTTTACTGCTTTAGTATCTAAATCTCCTGCGATATATGTTGGTGTAATTTCTTTTTAATTTATTCGCAACATATTTTTTTAGCACCTTCAATATTTTGAATTTTTTTAGAGAGTGACTATGATCTCCATGTGGTACTTCAAATTTATCGCCTAAAATTCGAATATCTTTTACAGAAATTCCCATACGTTTTGCTAAAGAAGCAATTTCTTGTGCAAATCTTAATTCAGGGTCAATTGATTCATCTGAACTTGGAACTTCAAAATTACGTAGTGGAATCGCCTCAAGGATGGATATGTGTTTTTATCTTGACCTTGTTCCATATTTTGGAAAAGCAAATACTTTTTCCTACATATTTTCCATCTTTATATGCAGATTCTAATTTAATCGTATCTCTTTCTACTCCATAAGCATAAGTAATATAGTCTAAATATTTTTTTGAACCTCTGGAGATTTTTTTCTGTTAAATCTTTTTCGTTTGGAATTGTAGAAACATGGTCATCTCCATCATGGTCGTGGTGCTCACCTTCATGCTCATGTTTGTCTCCGTCATGATCATGGTGTTCTCCCTCATGCTCATGTTTATCTCCGTCATGATCATGGTGTTCTCCTTCATGCTCATGTTTGTCTCCGTCATGGTCATGGTGATGATTGTCTAAAATTGGTTTTTCCATTTTTATCTTTATAAACAAAGTGGAAATGATTGCCGTGACGAACTACATATCCAGATTCTGTTTCACTTTCAATGTCTTCTTTTCTGAAAAACAAATCCATCATGATCATGGTCGTGGTGTTCACCTTCGTGCTCATGTTTATCTCCATCATGATCGTGATGTTCTCCAACGTGCTCATGTTTATCTGCATCATGATGATGGTGTTCTGCAGTTGCTACTGAATTTTTCTTGTTTATTTTTTTGTAAATAAAGTGGAAATGGTCGCCATGGCGCACTACATAACCTTCTGCTGTTTCACTCACTACATCTTTCTTATCAAATACATAGCCATCATGATCATGGTCATGGTGTTCTCCTTCGTTATCGTGGTGTTCACCTTCATGATGATGGTGTTCAGCACTAGCTGCTGGTTTCCCATCTTTATCCTTGTAAATAAAGTGGAAGTGATCGCCATGACGAACTACATAACCTTCTGCTGTTTCACTCACTACATCTTTCTTATCAAATACATAGCCATCATGGTCATGATCATGGTGTTCTCCTTCGTTATCGTGGTGTTCGCCGTCGTGTTCATGGTGCTCTGTAGTTACTACTGGATTTCCTTGTTTATCTTTATAAATATAATGGAAATGATCGCCATGACGAACGATATACCCTGATTCTGTTTCACTCACTACATCTTTTTTTATCAAAAAAACATAACCATCTTCAACTTCTTCATGATGTTCATGCGCTACTGAATTTGTAGCCATTGTTGTAGCAATCGTTTTTTTGAGCATTATTTTTTTATAAATAAAAGTGGAAATGGTCTCCGTGGCGAACGACATATCCCATTTCATTTTCTTCTACAATGTCATTTGGATTAAAGACATATCCATCATCTGTAGAACTAAAAGTGTTCGTAGCAGAAGTTTTTTTGTTCATAAATAGCATCTGCTGGTGGAGCTCCATATACAAAATGGTAGTGATCTCCATGTTTTTTTAAGTATCCATTTTCGAATACTTCTCCCACAATTGTTTTTTTGGTTTGTTATTTTTAATTTCTTCTGCAAGTTTTTTTCAAATTTAGTCATTTGAGCATTTGACACAGTTGTCTCTTCAACTTGTTGTTGAGAATTATTATCTGTTTGTCCTTGAAATAGTCCACAAGCTGCTGTGCTAAGTGCAATCACACTACTTAAGCTTGCCATCCAAAGTTGTTTTCTAGTTGGCTTCATATTTATCTCCTTTTCAAATCGTAAATATTACGTTTTATAAAATAACCTTTTTCAGCTTTTTGTCAAGCCTTATCTCTTAATTTTTTTGTACAAAAAAAGATGTAGTGACCCCAAAAAGTTAGACTTTTTTTGAGACGACTTTAGTCGTCTCTTTTTAATTTTTTTAAAATAAAAATATGAATAACCCCCTAGGGGCTTCGCGCCAATTTTTTTGGCGTTTTTTTCTCTATACTGAACAATGTATTCTATACTGTACAGGACTCATCCATCCCAATTTTTTTCTTTAATACGATCTTCGTTATAATATTTAATAAATCGTTCAATTTCATTTTTTTAATTCTTCATAACTATAAAATATTCTGCCATAATAAACTTCTTGCTTAAGCAAGCTGAAAAAAATTCTCCATTATTGAATTATCTAAGCAGGTTCCTTTTCTGGACATACTTTGAAATATTTGTCCATCCTTTAATCTAGAAGAATATTCTTTTTAATTGATAAGCCCATCCTTGATCAGAATGAAAAGGTTCTTCTATAGATACAATCTGATGTTATTTTTTTATTGTTCTGTCTAATACATCAAGAATATTTTTTTACGGAAGGATGTTTTTGTAATATTATAGCTTAAGATTTCATTGTTAAACATATCCATAAATGGATCTAAATACAATTTATGGAGTGTTCTATTTCCTCTTTCATCCACTTCATAATACTTGAATTCTGTTGTATCTGTTGTGATTTTTTTGATGTGGAATAGAAGTATGAAATCTTCTTTTAATTCTATTAGGCGCAATAACTCCAATTGTACCTTGATAAGAATTATATTTTTCTACTTTTTACGTGTAAAGGATGTTACTTGTAGTTTTAGGTTTTTGAATAATACGCTGAACTTTCTTTTTTTATTAATACAATATCCTTCATTACAAAGTGCTGCATGTATCCTTCTATAACCATAATCCTTATGCACACTACGAATTTCGAGTATTTTTTTCTTCTATATCTTTATCTGGATTCTCTCTATTAAAAACGTTTTTTTGCCAATACATAAAAAGTTGATTTAGCCATACCTGCATACTCTAAAAAGATCTTTTAATTTGTATTTTTCTCGGAGACTGTCAATGACTCTAGCCGTTCTTTCGTTCTTGCTTCGTCCTCTAAATTCAGTCTCCGCATTGCTTTTTAAAAAAAGTCATTTTCCATCCTTAGGTGATAATTTTTCTTCTTCTATTCTTTTAAATTCTTCTTCAGTTATTTTCATTTGTTTTTGGTTTTTGATGGACGTTTTTTTATGATATTCCACTGTATATTCCCTACCTTCCTGAGGGTTTTTCAAAAGCTTCAGGGCCATCTTTTAAATTTTTTTAACCCAAGATCCGATGACCCGATGATTTAGAATTTCATATTTTAATCCTAATTCACTATATGAACCATTTCCCTTCAAGTAGGATTCTACCACTAATAGTTTTTAATTCAAAAAGGATATACACGTCCATTTTCTAAAAACTTTTAGTCCTTCATCGCCAAATTTTTTTGTAGGCTTTTACCCAATAACCAATTTGCCTAGTGGATTTTAAAACCAAATTTTTTTACTTAAAATTTGATAGCCACCTTCTCCACGAAGATATGCTTCCACAACTTTCTTCTTAAATTCAAAGTCATATTTAGCTATAAAAATACCGACCTCCAAAAGTTAGATTTTTGGTCCAACTTTTTTTGGGGTCGGTACAAGACGACTGCTGTCGTCCTTCGCTACTTCAGAGAAGTCCATTTCTATTCTATTTCACTTGTTGAATGTGCCAAATTCTATCTGCATATTCTTTAACAGCACGATCTGCTGAGAAAAATACCAGCTTTTGCCGTATTGACTAAACTCATCTTTTTGCCATTGTTTTTCGTGATTATAAGCTTCTTCAATTTGTTGTTGCGCATGAATATATGATTCAAAAATCTGCTAAACACATAAATGGATCATCATTTAATAAATAATCTACTAAGAAATTAAAGTTCATACCGCCAACAGTCATTGTACGAATGAAATCAAGTGTTTGTTTTCACTCTTTTCAGAACGATTATACCATTCCCAAGGTTTATACCCTTCTGCAACTAATTGATTCACTTCTTCTGTTTTTTTAATCCGAAAAATAACAATATTTTCTTCACCAACCGCTTCTAAAAATTTCAACATTGGCACCGTCTAATGTTCCTAGTGTAATGGCTCCATTTAACATTAATTTCATATTACCAGTACCACTAGCCTCTTTTACCTGCTTGAGAAATTTGTTCACTCACATCCGCTGCAGGTAAAAATAATTTCTGCAAGACTTACTTTTGTAATCTGGAATAAAGACTACTTTAATATATTCTCTTACTAATTCATCACATTCAATTAATTGAGAGATTGAATGGATAAACTTAATAATATTTTTTTGCCATATCATATCCTGATGAAGCTTTAGCGGCAAAAATAAATGTTCTTGGAGTAGGTCTTAATCCTTGGTATTTAATAGCTTGATATAAATATACAATATGCAAAGCATTTAATAATTGACGTTTATACTCATGAAGTCTCTTCACTTGTACATCAAAAAAATTGAATTAGGATTTACTGTAATTCCTAATGTATCTTGAATATAAGCTGCTAATTGTTGTTTCTTCTGATGTTTAATGTTTTTTTAATTCATGTAAAACTTTCTCATCTTCTTGATATTCTAATAATTTAGAAATTTTAGATAAATCTTTTACAAAATCAATACCAATTAATGATTCCAAATAATTCGTTAGTTCAGGATTTGCTTGTCCTAACCATCTTCTATGCGCAATACCATTTGTCACATTGCCAAATTTATCCGGATATAAAGCATAAAACGCACGGAACGTAGAATCTACTAAAATATCACTATGCAATTTCGATACACCATTAACATAATGGCTACCAACAATGGATAAGTTCGCCATCTTAATCATGCCATCATAAATAATAGCTGTTTCTGGTAAGGTCATTTCATAGCCAATATCAATGACCCATTGACAGAAGCGACGATTTATTTCTTCAATAATAGAATAAATTCTTGGAAGAATTGGTTGGAATAAATCCACAGCCCATTTTTTTCCAATGCTTCAGACATAATAGTATGGTTCGTATAAGCAAATGTTTTTCGTTGTAATTCCCCATGATTTTTCCCAAGAATAATGGTATTCATCAATTAATAATCTCATAAATTCTGCTACTGCCATTGCTGGATGAGTATCATTAATATGAAGTGCTGCGTATTCATGGAAGTTCTCTAAAGTTCCAAATTCACGATAATGATTTTTTTCACTAGTTGTTGTAGTGAAGCACTAATGAAGAAATATTGTTGTTTAATTCGTAATTCTTTTCCTTCCCTTGTGCTATCTGCTGGATATAATAATTTAGAAATAGAAGACGCAATTGCTTCTGCTTCTGAAGAACGAGAATATTCTCCACGTTCAAATAATTTCATATTAAATCCAGTTTTTTTGCTTTTGCTTCCCATAATCTTAGCGTATTAACTGTATCTGTATCATATCCTGAAATTAATAAATCATAAGGTTCCGCTTGAATCGCCGTATAATTTTCGTGAGTCACACGGAATCCTTCTGGTGTCATTTCTTCTTTAATATTTCCATAAAAACGAACTTCTACTTCTTCATCACTACGATAGACTAAGCCGTATTTCCTAAATCTAACCAGTGATCCGGAAACTCTTGTTGCCAACCATTATTAATGACTTGCTTAAAAATTCCATATTCATATAAAAATCGAAAAAAACCTGTTACTGGATAATCTTGACTCGTTAAGGCATCTAAATAACAAGAAGCTAGACGACCTAACCCACCATTTCCAAGACCTGGATCAGGTTCAATTTGATAAATCTCATCTAAAGAAATATGATGTTTGCTTAAATATGTTTCGATTTCTTGTTCAATTCCTAAATTAAATAAATTGTTTCTTAACGTTCTTCCAACTAAAAAAATTCCATGGACATGTAATACGCACGTTTTACTCTACGTTTTTTTAATTCTTGTTCGTATCCAAATTTCTTTTTGAGATAAAAATCTCACGAACACTTCTCATCATTGCTTCGTAAACTTGACGTTTACTAGCATGATCAATCGTTACACCAAATTGAATTTGTAATGTTTGTTCCATACGTTGTTGAAAATTTAATGAATTCACAATTAATCACCTTTATCCTTTTTATAAAATTGATTGATATAACGAAACATATTGCTTCGCAGACTGATTCCAACTAACATCTTTACTCATTGCTTGGGATACAATCGAAGCCCAGTTTTTCTTTTTGGTAATCATAGACTTCTTTTTGTTCGTCTTACTGCATCTAATAAATCTCCAGAATTAAAACTTTCAAATGTAAATCCTGTTCCATGAACTCCATCAAATGGTTGAACAGTATCATATAATCCACCTACACGATGAACAATTGGAACTGTTCCATAACGCATCGAAATTAATTGTGATAACCCACATGGTTCTGTCTTAGATGGCATTAAAAATGCATCACACGAAGCATACACTTTTGAAGACATTTCACTTGAAAACATAATTAAGCTTCTAACAGCATCATGTCTACGATATTCTAATGAACGTAAGGCTGATTCATAGTGAGCATCTCCCGTTCCTAAAATGACTAATTGAATGCCTAAGTCTAATAAGGCATCTGCCACTTCTAATACTAAATCAATTCCTTTTTGATGCGTTAATCTAGTAACCATTCCTACCATCATCTTATCTGGATTTTCTTCTAAAAGCCATTTGTCTTTGAAAAAGCTAATTTATTTTCAACTTTTTTTAAAAAATAGTTGCTAAAGAATAATTTTTTCTAAATGAGCATCTGTTTCTGGATTAAATGTATCTGTATCTAATCCATTCACAATTCCTACTAATTTTCCTTGCTCCACTTTGCAAAAATTTTTATCTAAACCGTATGAAAAAAATATGGATTTAAAAATTTCTTTTGCATAAGTTTGACTGACTGTATTCACACGATTAGCTAATTGAATCGCTCCTTTTTAATAAGTTCAAATCACCATTATAAATCAATGCATCAAAAATACTTATTATCTAATCCAAATAAATTTCCCATACTATACGGATTAAATTTTCCTTGAATTCAATATTATGAATCGACAATACTGTTTGCATTCCATGATAAAAATTCCACTCCTCGTGATTTGAAGTCATCTAAATAAATAATGGATAATGCTGTATGCCAATCATTCGCATTAATAATATTAGGTTGATAATCAATATGAGGTAAAATTTCTAATGCAGCTTTTTGAAAAAGAATGCAAAACGCTCACCATCATCTTCTTGTCCATAAACCGTTGAGCGATTAAAAATACTGTTCATTATCAATAAAAATAATACGTAATTCCATCGATATTACACTCAAAAAAATACCACAATAAGCTTTTTCTCCAGCCTAATTGCACAAAAAAATATGTTTTTTTATATACTAAAGGAAATTTTTCACGATTGATACTTGAGTAAAAGTGGTAATACTACTCTTGCTTCTACTCCTTCGGCTTGTAACGCTTTGGGAAGTGATCCAATCACATCTCCTAGTCCGCCAATTTTTACAAAAAGGGGATGCTTCTGCAGCGATAAATAGAACTTTCATCATCATTCTCCTTTTTAGGTTAATAGGAACTTGCTTCTAATCAGTTTGAAATAAAAATTCACTGATTATTTCCTATTATACTCTTATTTATCACAAATTAAACTATAATATTGTTTTTGTTTTTTTAACTTTTTTTAATGAACTTTACAGGAATGATAAAAACGACAGTCCTTATGTACTGCACCCCAAAAGTTAGACATAAAAAAATCTAACTTTTGGGGTGTTTTTTAATGAAATTAACTTATGAAGATAAAAATAGAAATCTATCAACTAAGAAAAACAAGGTGAAAGCTTAAAGAATCTTTCACAGAAATACGATATCGTCGTTTCTAATATTAAATACTTAGTTCGATTGATTGATCGATATGGAATAGAAATTGTTAAAAAAAGAAAAAGAATCGTTACTATTCTCCAGAACTAAAGCAGGAAATAATGAATAAAGTTCTTTTAGAAGGCCGTTCACAAACAAGTGTGGCTATTGATTATGCACTTCCTAATCATTCCCTACTTTCAAATTGGCTAGCACAATATAAGAAAAATGGGTATACTATTGTTGAGAAAACAAGAGGGAGACCAAATACAATGGGACGTAAACCAAAGAAAAACATTAGAAGAAATGACAGATTTAGAACGTCTTCAGCTAGAGAATGAATACTTAAGAGCGGAGAATGCAATTCTAAAAAAAGTTGAGAGAACTCCGATTGAAGGAGGAAAAAGAGAAAGAAGAAAGGCTGAAATTGTTCAAGAATTAATCAATGAATTTCCATTGGATATTCTTCTTAAAGTCATTAAATTAGCTCGTTCAACGTACTATTATCATTTAAAAACAAATGAACCAACCAGATAAGGATCAACAGATTAAAGATGAAATACAAGATATTTTTACCGAACATAAGGGAAACTATGGTTACCGTAGAATTCATTTAGAATTGAGAAATCGTGGATTTAAAGTGAATCATAAGAAGGTACAACGCTTAATGAAAGTTCTTGGTTTAATGGCTCGTATTCGTCGTAAACTCAAGTATTCTTCACACAAAGGAGATGTTGGTAAGAGAGCCGACAATCTAATTCAACGTGATTTTTGAAGGGACTAAACCAATGGAAAAAAATGTTACACAGATGTAACTGAGTTTGTCATTCCGAGTAGCGAACAGAAACTATATTTGTCACCAGTTTTAGATGGATTTAACAGTGAAATTATTGCGTACAATCTTTCACGCTCACCTAACTTACAACAAGTAAAGACAATGTTGAATGAGGCATTTATAGATGAAAATTATGAGAATACTATTCTCCATAGCGACCAAGGTTGGCAATACCAGCATGATTCTTATCATCAATTTTTAGATAGTAAAAGTATACTGCCGTCTATGTCACGTAAAGGGAAACAGTGCAGATAATGGTATGATGGAATCTTTCTTTGGTATTTTTGAAATCAGAGATGTTTTATGGATTTGAAAAAGAATTTAAGTCTCTTGAGGAATTAGAGAAAGCTATTATCGATTATATTGATTATTACAACAAAAAAACGTATAAAAAAATTAAACTGGATGGGCTAAGTCCTGTAAATTACAGAATAACTCATTCAAACTCTACTCGTATTGCTTAACTAGTAAATCTAATTAAAAGTTTAATAATATTTCCAGAGCGCCAAAAATTTTGGCGCGAACCCCCTAGGGGGTTATTCATACATTTTGTTTTTATTAATCAAAAAGAGACGACTTAAGTCGTCTCAAAAAAAGTCTAACTTTTTGGGGTCACTTCATTACGACTGCCGTTTTTTTGATTTTTTTCTATTCTTTTCATTGTTTTTAATTAATTTTCTAAAAAGTTTGAGAATAAATCTTTGCTCGATTTGGAATACATTGCATCACTCGATTCGCATAAGGAGAATTGATAGAACGTGTATCTAAAATCCATATTTCTGCTTTTTCTTGATGCGGACGATTCATTCTTCCTAATCCTTGATAAAATTGTTGTAACATTTTTTTCCAAAGCATAATCTTGGAAATAATGACGATTTTGTAATTTCATTTCCTCAGCAATGACTCTTTGCTGTAATTGTGTTGGATTTGGGAAAGGCAATTTTGGAATTATTAATTGATCAATGGATACCTCTCCACTATTAAACCCTTCCCAAAAACTATATACGCCTAATAATAAGACTGATTCTTGTTGTTGAAATTTCCGCTGAACCTTTCTACTCGACTGATTGGTTCGTTGGACTAATAAAGGAATATCTGGATTTTCCAATAACACTTGCTCCAATTCCTCTAACATTTCAATGGAATGAACCAAAACTAGACATCTACCTTGTTTTCTTTGATAAATATCTAGTAATTGTCTCGCTAATAATTCTACTCTTTCAGGTGTCACAATAATGGAAGGAGTCGGTAAATCTGTCGGTATCAATATATGGTGTTCAAAAATTTTGATACGTTTTTTTGGTAAAAATAATCCTTCTTCTTGTTTTACAATTGAATGAAATAGTGGCGTGAAGATTGGAATAGTTGCAGAAATCCCTATAAATTGATGGATATAGGATTGAATTTCTCTCCACATTTTTTTAAAAGCAGATTTCATACTTTCTAGCTGTAAACTATATTGCCCTTTTTTTCAATACATAAGAAATGGCTACATATCCCTCTTCTTGTTTTAATAAGAGAACCATTTCTTGTACTAACTTTTTGTAAACAAGCATGAGTTTTTTTGAACCAGTTCATCATTGCCTTTAAAAATCAAATGTTCGTTTTAATAGATCAATACAAGCTGATTTTACTGCTGCTAATGTTTGATGATGAATACTCATCTCCCATTCTTCTGCAGGTAGCAATATTACCGAAGTAGGATAACTTTCTTTTCGAATCATTTGCATCCATTCTTCATATAAGTCACAAATCTCCAGTAATCGACGATTAATTTGTCTGGATTGATGTTCTTGAGCACTCGACATTTCTAAATAACTTTCTAAATGATATTCGTTCCACTCCATTTGTAGTTGCCATAATGCATCAAATTCCAATAATTTTTGTTCTTGGCTTTCTAAAACTTGCTCCAATTGTTGTACTTCATCCATTATCACAATTGGTTTATCAAAACTATCTCTTTGAGGAGCTTGTTTTTAAATATTGGACTAAAAATGCTTGGTTAGTAATTACCATTTTAGCCTTTCTCGCATGTCGTATCGCTCTACGATAGAAATCCATCTTAGAGAACTGTCTTTCTTTTCTAGTAATTTTCTCCCATATTTCACGATGGTAAAATAACGAATTACATTCAGATAAATCTCCTGAAGTTGTATATACTAGCCATTTTAATAAAAGCAATCACTGTTAAAGCACTTTTTCTGATTTTTGGTATTGTTCATATTTTTTTCTAAAAACTTCAGCTAGTCCTGACAATGAAAGATAATGCTCTTGTCCTTTGACAGTTGCAAATGGGAGTGAAATTCCTAAATATTCTTCTAATGGTTTGATTTCCTGTTCTACTAATTGCTGTTGTAGTAAAAATCGTCGAAGTGGCAATCCATATTGGATGATTTTGTGATTGAACTTGTAAAGAAACTAGTAAATAAGCTAATGTTTTTTTCCAAGTCCAGGCTCCGCCTCTACCCAACTAATCGAATGTCCATAATTTAATCTTTCCAACATAAATTCGATTAATTGTACTTGTAAAGGTTGATGCTGAATAACCTTTTTTCTCGACTAATTGATGATAAAGTTCCAGAGCATTCCATTTTTGTATCTGCTCATCATCTTCCTCTTTTTTTCAACAATAGGATTCAATGCAAAGCCATCTATAAAAGAAAAATTCTTTTTAAGGATGATGAAGTATTTTGACAACAATCATGAATCACTTGCCCAGTTTCAGCCATTAAACTATCCGCAAATAAAGACATTTGCTGTAAAGTAGGAGCGGGTAATTGTTCTAATTCCTCTAAACAGTTTAAAAAAATAATTGAGCAGTTGCATACGCATCGCTTCCTGCTGAATGAATTTGTTGATGTGGAATCTCTAATAATTGCGTTAAATCTTGCAGGCGATAACTTTCAATTGTTGGATAACAAATTTGCGCTAATTGAACAGTATCAACACAGGGAGCACTCCATTCAATTCCTGCTAATTCTCTAAAACTTTCTACTAAGTAGGAATAATCAAAACTGATATTATGAGCTACAAATGTTTTTTTCCTTCTAATAATTGAAAAAAATAGTTGAGGCAATTTCATCAAAAATACGGGGCTTGCTTCACTTCTTTCTTATCAACTCCTGTTAATTGTTGAATCTCATAAGGAATCGTTGTTTCTGGATTTATATACAAATCTACTTGAGTAACAATTTCTCCCTTTTCAATAATGGAACAACCAAATTGAAAAAAATTCTTCCACCTTCTTCAAATTTAGGACCCGTTGTTTCTAAATCAACTACTGCATAACTCGTTTTCATTCTCTCACCTACTTTTTCTCATAAAAATTAGTTTACTAACTCTTTTAAGGAAACGCAACTATTCTCATAAAAAGAAGTACACTTCCTTATAGTGGAAATGTACTTCAACTTTTTACTCAATATTTTTTTGGGAAACTCTATCGTAACCGTTACTTGCTTTTTACCCTTTTCTAACTGATAACTAAACCCATAATGTTCTAATAAATTTTTGAACGACTAATAAACCAATCCCTGTTTTCTTTTGATTTTCTTCTAATAGATCATTCATTTCTTCTATGGCATCATTCACTTCATTTTTGAATGATGAGGCAATTTTCATCGGAAACAATTCGAATAATAGAACCTTTTTTTAGCATATTGATAGGCATTACTAAAAAAATATTGGATAGTACTATTTTAAAAAGCTTCCTGTCCGATTAATAATTGCTTTTGAAACAATATGACTATGAATTGTTAAATTTCTCTTCATTGCAATCCAATGATGATCCTGAGTAACTTTTTGAATTTCTTCTTCGATGGAAATCCATTTTGCTTTTTTTCTCCTAGAGCTTCCTTAGATTCTCTTAATAATTCAACTACTTTTTTTCTGTAAGTCCATCGACAATTTGAATACATTCATCAATATAATAATCACGATTTTTTTATATTTTCCAACATGATATTTCATATTTTCTAAAAATAATTTTTAAACTTGCTAAAGGAGTTTTTAAATCATGCGAACGTCCACGGAAAAAAATTCGTATTTTTATTTTTTTCTAATTGAAGAATCGTTTCATTCTTTTCTTCTACATCATCAATCACTTGTAATAAATTAATATACAATTGATTAATTTGCGTTTTTAATTCTCCAATCTCATCAGTCGTTTGAACTTCTAACAATGCATGACGATCCAATTCCTTCATTTTTTTCTCATTGTCTTTTTTTCATCTGTTGAACTTGTTTCGTTATTATTCTCGCATAAATCCAAGCTATCATCAATGACATCACGAAGGATACTAACAAAGTATATGGTAAAAATTTCCAACTTAAGGAAATAGCTTCCTTTTTGTAAATCAGTCGTTGTAATAAATTGTAAGTTTAAATTTTCTCCAGTTTTTTTGTTTGAATTTGTCGCTCTTCAATGACTAAAGAATTAGTATAACTTGAAAAAAATCAGCTGGTATCCCTTGACTAATTTCAAATTCATTAGAGCCTGTTTCAGCTCCTGCCATCAAAGTAATATCATTTCCTTTTCGAATATAGGTTTACAAAATCCATAATTTGACTTTCTTCTTTTTAAGTTTAAATTGGACGAAATTTGGTCTGCTTTTTATACTTAGTTCCTGTTGTTTCGTTTCAAGATAAGTCTTAGGAAAAAAATAAAAATAAATCGAAATATGAATGCCGATGACTAACATACTTAAAAATAAAAAGTCGTCGCTAAAAATTTTTGGAAATATTTTTAATGATTTCATAGTCTCTCCAATTTATATCCCACATTACGAATTGTAATAATACAATCCAATGCTAATTTTTTTACGTAATTCCTTCATATAGACATCAATCACTCGATCAAAAAGGAATTTCGTCTGTTTCTTTCCAAACTTGATCAATAATTTGTTGCCTACTTAATGCTTGTCCTTCATGATCGACTAAACATTTTAAAAATTTCAATTTCTTTAGCATTCATATCTATTTTTTTCACCAGAAAGAGTTGCTGTATAACTAGAGAAATTCACACTCGTATTTTTGATAAGTAAACACTTCTGTGTCCGGATAATACCGTTTCATTAAAGCATCAATTCTCGCTTTTAAAAACAGGTAAGGAAAAATGGCTTTTCAATATAGCCATCTGCTAATTGACTAAAAAAGCTTTTTAATTGGTATTCTTCATCGCTAAAAAAGCTGTTAGCATTAATGCAGGGATTGAACTTTTTCTTCGAATATATTCTAGAACTTCTAATCCATTCTTTTTTTCGGCAATTGAATATCTAATAGCACTAAATGTACTTCACTTGAATCAAATAAATCGATTGCTTCTTGTCCATCACTTGCAGCAATCATCTCATAATCACATTCACTTAAATAATCACAGACTCCTTCACGAATCGGTGCTTCATCTTCGACCATTAAAAATTCTCACAGATTCATCCCCTTTCATTCTTATTATAAATGATTTTCTTATTTCTGTCCTTGTCATTTTACAATTCGCGCCACATGAAGTTATTTAAGCATATCCTTTTCTCTCATTGCCATTTTCTGTTATAATAAATCGTACTTTTAAAATAGAAAGGGACTTAAAATGACAACTCTTTATTAAACATAAACGTGTAAATTATTCAGAACTTTTTTTATGACCTAGTTTTTTTGTTTTTTTGCGATTTCAAAAAGTAACTGCTTTAATTCACCATCTTCATAACGGTATTTTTGACTTGGAATTCTTTGCTTGATTTTTTTTCATGTCTGTCTTGCTTCTCATCAATGCCTGGATGATTCAAACCGTTTATACTAATCGCTATGGAAAGAACTCTTTATTTAACATAGTAATCATGTTTATCAATATGGGACTTTTTACTCTTTATATCCAATTTGATTAAAGATGATTGGCAACAATATTTTCATTATGTCTGTTGGGCTATTGGTACATTAACCCTTACCTTATTTTTTTTCAATATTTGGTTGAGTTTTTTTAAAAAAATCAACCGATAATGTTTCATCGGGAAAGTATCAAAGGTTTTTCTATGGATAACAGGTCTACGAGGTTTAGAAATCTATCTAGCAGCTCTTCTTCCTATTTACGTTGGAGTCTATATCCTTTATGCTAGTATTCTGCTAACATTTATTACGCCAATTACCTCGATTAGTAAAGATGAGCATTTCCAGATAGTTCTCCCCCATTTAATCGAGCGCATCTCCCTTCTTGTCATTATTACGTTTGGAGAGATGATTATGGGGCTAGTTAACTTCTTTACAATCGAGAAATTTCTCGATTTATTCGGTTCTTTATTTCATTATTATGCTTTCTCTGTTCTTGTTTTTATTTTTGTTCAATTCGACCATGCTATTGATGAAGAATCTAATCAAAAGGGACTATTTCTAATTTACAGTCACTATCCTATTTTTATTGGACTTCTTATGATGACCGTTTCGATGAGTTTTCTTCTGAATCCTGAAACTAATCTTCTCTTTGCAACCAGCTTCTTTTATATCGGAATTGGCCTCTTCCAAGCTGCTGTCCTAGCAAATGGGCCCTATAACAAACACTATCTTCGCTATTCGAAAAGTTACTACTGTGTCCAAGCGACACTCTATCTGGCTGCCTTGATTCTCTCTTTAATCTTTGCTTCTAATCCTATAATAGTAGTGAGTATTACAACCATTTTAGCTCTAGCTATAGCTATTCATTCTATTTATTTTTTTATATGACACAGACTAAAAAAACATTCCACAACTTACTGGGAGTTGTTTTTAATGAGTTTATAACATTAAAAAAAGCTTTTTGAATAGTGCACCCCAAAAAGTTAGACATAAAAAAATCTAACTTTTGGGGTGCTTTTTACAGTTTCTGTTTTCTAAAAGTTCAAACTTTTCTCCCGTTCATTTGAACTTCTATTCAACATCCATTAATAATTCTTTAGGATTTTTACTAAATGTTTTCACACTGGCAATGGTTAATGCAATGCCTAATACCACAATCATAAATCCAACGACATAAAGTACATTTGTTGGTTGAATCACCATTTCTAACGAAGTCAATGTCTTATTAAAGCCATCTACTTCTGCTCCTCCACCTAGACCCGTTGAGGCTGCTTGTTTACTCATTTGTTTTGCAATACTTGAAGTAACACTCGCAAGTAATTGATTTCCAACTGTTTTTTTCCTGTAAGAGTAGCAACTGCTGCCGCACCTATAAAGGCTGGTATACTAATGAACAATAACTCCCATACAAATTGTCCAAATATTTCCATTTTTCGATAAGCCAATCGATAATAGAACACCAATTTCTCTCTGACGAGCATTCATCCATAAGAATAGTAATAATGCTACTGTAATTCCTGCAAATGCAATAGATCCAATAAATAATTTATTTGCGATTGAATACATCCCCGAAATGGATTGTTGTAAAGCTGGGAAGTTAGAAGAACTTTTTTTACTAAATTATAAGATTTCCAATTAATCGCTAATTTTTCCTAAATCTTTAATAACTGAATCAAGATTTTTATTTCCTTTTAACAAAGAATGTCGCATCTTGATACACTGCTGTATCTTCAGTATTTCCATATACTTTGGCAGCTGTATGAATATCCGTTACTAAAAGTATTTTTCATATAATTCTTGTGCTGCAGTAACTCGAGTTTTTATTATGACCATCAAAAAGTCCTTTAATTTCAACTTCTACTGTTTCATTAGCACCTTTTTCATTATCAGCATCATAGACATTTGATTTTAATGTAATTTTATCGCCTACTTTTAAGTTATTTTTTTTCAGCTAAATCTTTATGCATTAAAATTTTTATGTTTATCCGATTCAACTAATGGGCTTCCTTCCACTAATTGATAGGCACCAGAAACAAATTTATTTTTCTTTTTGCAGAATCATTAACCCCTGTTAGCATCACTGCACGTTTAAATTTCTTAATACGATCAGGTGTTAATACTCCTTGAGTTTCTTTTGTTTCAATAATATCGTAGTCTGCTAAATCAGCAACACTATTAATTCGTTTAACAGTCCCTTCGATATCTGGAGATTCAGAGATTTTTTTAATATCTTCTCCTTTAATGTTTCCTCCACCACGAGGGGTTCCTTGATTCACACGGCGATTAATTTCCATTGAAAAAAACTATTTGTAATATTTTTTTAAATACTTCTTTTGAAGCTTGATTCGTTGCATCTTTCATAGATAATCCAATCATACTTAATGTCGCCATAGATAGTATAACGGCAAATAATACGAATGATTTAAAGATTTTTTTCTTGAAATATAAGCAAATGCATTTTTTTCATCCTATTCTATCTCCCTTTACTTATTTCACTTCGTGAAGTTTTTGTTTCACGTAATTCTAATATCGTATCTGCAGCATTTGCTACTTCTTTACTATGTGTTACAACAATGACACATTTTTTTCTTTCTTTTGCCAGTGATTTTAGTACATCTATAATTTCACCCGCTGTATGTTCATCTAAATTTCCTGTTGGTTCATCCGCTAAAATAATTGGAGCCTCTGAAACCAACGCACGAGCAATCGCTACCCTTTGTTGTTGTCCTCCTGATAATTTTTAAAAACATTACGATTTACATGACTTTCTTCCAATCCTAATTGTAATAAAATTTCTTTTTGTAGCTGTAGGATTGACTAAACGAATATTTTCTAAAGGCGTTAAATAATCAATTAAATTATAATTTTTGGAATACTAAGGAAATATGATGTTTACGATGATAACTATCTCCTTTTTTTCTTGAATATCTTCTCCTTCAAACAAAAATCTTTCCACTTGTTGGATTATCTAATGCTGCTAATAAAGATAATAATGTTGATTTCCCAGAACCCGATTTCCCAATAATCGCATAAAATTTACCTGCTTCAAATTCTTGATCAATTTTTTTGATAACACAGATTGACGTGCTTCCTTATATTGATAACTTACTTTTATTCATTGATAATACACTCATGTTCATTCTCCTAACTCATTTTTTTGATAATATTTCTTTTGGTTTTTCATTAAAAAGATTCCTAATGTTACAGCAAGTGAGAATACAATCACTATTGCTAATAATGCATAACTTTGACTAAATACGGTTATTACTCCCTGTTGTGCTCCTTTTGAAATAAAGTTTCCTAAAGGAGATTGTTCTGAATCCATCGATATAAATCCATTCATTAATTGTTGAACCATCATAGGTCCTAATGCAAACGAAACAAAAATAGCTGGAATCGTCAATAAGAATAATTCAACAAAGAATTTTCCAATAATCCAAGCTTTTATGAATTCCAATCGATAATAAAATACCTATTTCATAAATTCTTTCTCGGACACTTAACATTAGCATTAGAGATAAAACAACTGCTCCAGCGATTAATATTCCTACTGTCATCCACTGAACCATACTTTGAAGTCCTGTAATACTTTCTAATATATCATCGAAATCTTGCTTTTGATCCTCGATTACAAACTCTTCCCAATTGAATGGTAAAGCTTCTATTGCTTGTTTCATTTTTAGTAATTCTTCACTTGATGAAGCATAGATATTTAATCCTGTCACAACTTCCCTAATTCACTAGTGAAGAGTTGATGAATGGATTGATAATCCGTAAATACTGTATTTTCACTGAAAATCAGAAGTTAATCCTGTGTAAGTTTCTTGCTTTTTCCAGAAAAAAATTCCAACAATTTCATAGTCGACTTTTTTTCTTTTCCCTAGTTTCTTGTTGGATAACATCAAGAGTTATCGTATCTCCAATATTTAATTGATTTTTAGAAGCTAATTCTTCATGAATCATGATTTTATGAACATCTGTTGCTTCTATCATTTTTTTCCCTTTAACAATGAGAAAAACTCCACTTGAGAATAGTTTTTCTCGATTCACTTGGCTACTAGCATTAAGAGAAACAACATTTTTTTCATTTCTTCATCAATATCATCTCTCTGAATTTTTTTCTTCCCCTGTCACTACTGTGTAATTTTCTAATTTAGCAATGGTTTGATAATGTTTTTTTCTAAAGACTCATTATTTGCAACTTTCTTCATTTCTTCCACTTGTTTAAATGAAAAAAACTTGTTCCATCTTTTTTTCTAAATTCAAACGAAGAAGTTGTCGTTTGTTTTAATTGTTGTTGCACTGTGGAAGTCGTAGATAATAACCTCATACAAGCAAATATACAAGCTAAAAATGACACTAAATATAGCAATTAGTATCAGACTTTTCTTTCTCTTTCTAAAAAAATATAAAGTGCTGCATTTTTTTATCAAAGGAATAACTCCTCTCTCACATTTCTTATCTGTAACTTATTCTAAAGAGCGTTTATGAAAATGTGTATGAATGAAAACAAAAATCTCGCCAGAATAACTGACGAGATTTTTTTATTTAATTTAGTCTTCTTGTCTTTTTCCCACATATAGTGACATTAAGATTCCGCTAGCTAAAAACAATATAGATATAATCTGATTGAGTTCCAGTTTCTGGCAAGTAACTATTTGGAGTTGTAGTACCTGTTTCTGGTACAGGAGTTCTTTCAGGAACTACAGGTGTAGTATTTTCTGTTGGAACTTCTTTTTCACGAGAAACTTCTGCTGGAGGAGGTGTTGTACCATTTGTTGGTGGTACTTTACCTTCTCTAGGTACTTCATTAACTGGAGGAATATTACCGTTATCGCTTGGAGTTGGAATGTTCATCTCTGGTACTTCATGTACTGGAGGTGTTGACATTCCTGGAACTTCAGCATTATTACCTTCATTTACTTCAGGCATTCCTGGTACTCCACCGTTGAATTCTGGTTTGTCATAAACCGGAGGATCAAGTGGTGTTACCCCACCTGTATATTCTGGTAATTCATGAACTGGTGGTTCTGGCATTGCAAACATTTAGGTCTCTCTGGCTTATCAGCTATTGGAGGAACTGGTTTGTCATTTGATGGTGTTACTGGTTTGTCTTGACATCCACATTTACCATCCTTGCCGTCTTTACCGTCGCGATCTCTACCATCTTTTCCATCTTTAACAACTGTTTTTTTGTTACAGTGCCGTCAGAATTGATGATTGTGATTGTATGAGTATCCATCTCCATTATCTTCAACAGAAACTTTTGGTGATTTACCATCTTTTACCGTCTTTAATCACCATTTCTGTCTTTACTTCCATCCGGATTTGTGATTGTAACAACGTGGGTTCCATCGTTATTATTTTTTTAACAGTTACAGTTGGTGAAACTCATCTGTTTTCCGTCTTTGCCATCTTTGATAATAGATTTGTATTCACGACCATCAGAATCTACAATTGTCAATGTGTGAGTTCCATCTCCGTTATCAATGATGTTCGCTTTTGGTGATTTACCATCAAAGATTGTAGTTGTTGTTTCTTTACCGTCAGCACCTGTCACTTTAATAGTGTGTGAACCATTTTTGTTATCGATTACTTCAAGTTTTGGTGATTTACCATCACGTACTGTTGTAGTTGTAGTAGTTCCATCAGAGTTCACGACTGTAACTAGTGTGAGTTCCATCTCCGTTATCCACTACTTTAGCAGTTGGTGATTTACCATCACGTACTGTTGTTTCAGAAACAGTTCCATTTCCATTTTCTACACGGATAGTATAAGTGCCGTCTTGGTTATCTCTAACTGTTGCTACTGGTGATTTACCATCTTTAATGATTGTTTCAGTAGTTGTTCCATCTCCATTTAAAACTGAAATCTTGTGAGTTCCATTTTGTTCATCAGTAATGGTAACTTTTGGTGATTTACCATCACGAACTGTTGTTTCAGTTGTCACACCTTCTGGATTTGTAATAACGATTGTATGACTTCCATCTCCATTATCACGAACAGAGGCTGTTGGAGTACGTCCGTCAACACCCATCACGACCATTTCTTTCACAACAAACTCATTCTTAGTTCCATCTGGGTTTAGTAATTGTTACTGTGTGGCTTCCATCTGGGATTTTCATTAGTAGTTGCTGTTGCAGCTTTTACCATCTTTACCATCTTTGATGATAGCATTTCGTTACATTACCGTCTCCATCTGTAACTTTAACAGTGTGAGTTCCATCGTTGTTATCAGTTACTTCAACTTTTGGAGTCTTACCGTCTTTACCGTTTCTTTAATGACAGTTTCTTTAGTAGTTCCATCTGGATTTGTTACAGTAATTGTGTGACTTCCATCTGGATTTTCTATTGTTGTGATAGTAGCTGTTTTTACCAGTCTTTACCATCTTTAACTTTAGTAGTTGATTCAGATCCATCTCCATTTCGAACTGTAATAGAGTGTGTTCCATCTCCATTATCTGTCACAGTGACAACTGGTGATTTTACCATCTGCACCCATTTATCACCTTTTATCACCTTTTTAGTCCCATCTAAAGAACTGTTGCAAGTGGTTTTGTAGCATCTAATGGTTGACCTGGATTTGCTGGATCTTCTACAAAAATTTTAGTTTCATTACCTTCTTTTTTAGCAATTAGAGATTTTCCATCTTTACCATTTTTTACATTTACGGTAACAGGATCTTTTCCTGGTGTTGTAATTGTAATATCTGTACTATGTCCATCTGTTCCTGGCTTTAGCTGTAATCTCTGGTGTGTCTCCTTTTTGCTCCTTGAGGTCCTCTTATATTGCCAGTCTTGTTCCATACTCCGTTTTTGTTTTTTTATACACATCTCCTGTTGAACTATCAATATAAGTATCTCCATTTTTTCCATCTTTTGGAGTTGGTGCAATATTTCCACTTAAAAGTTCAGATCCATTACGTCCGTCTCTACCACTAGCACCATTTTCTCCATTAACTCCGTTCAATACATCACGTTCACTGATTAACTCATCTACTCCCGGATCGTAATGATTATTTCCATTATTATCAAAAATAAACTGTAACATGAGTACCATTTGAGTTATCAGAAGATGTTGGTCTAGAAATAGGATGAGACACTTCATCCGGATTATTTCCTACACTTCTTCTTGCTCTTCTAAAGGAATCTTCTCCATTAATATATGGTTGTAAATCAATTTTTAGGAGTTCGTCCATTGTTACCATTATGTCCATCTAGGCCATCTCTAACTGTAAATGTTACTGGTTCTTTTCCTGGTGTTGTAATAGTTACAACTGTACTATGTCCATCTGCTCCACGTTGAGTTGTAACTGTAGGTGTTTGTCCATTTTGACCATTCATTCCAGTTTCACCTTTAGCTCCATCATGAACAAATACCGTCGTTGGTTGCGAACCATCGTGATTATCGACAGTAATCTCTACTCCCTTATGATCAACTTCTTCCTTACGAGCAGCAGTTACAGTTGGTGATTTTCCGTCTACCCCATCTCTAATTACTGCAAGAGGTCTGTCAGGAGTTAATGGTTGACCTTGATTTGCTGGATCTTCTTGATAAACTTTTTGTTTCTTTACCTTCTTTTACAGTTATTAATGATTTCCCATCACGTCCAGCAGCTCCATCTTGTCCGTCTTTGACGATGGATGTTTGAACAAGTGTATCTGTTCCTTCTGTGTAGTTTCCATCGCCATCTTTGTCAACGTAGAATGTTAATGTTGTTTGTTTTTCAGCTTCATCACGTTCTGCTTTAACTTTTGGTGTTTGTCCGTCTACTCCATTTTTAATGGTTGTTGTGAGAGCTGGTCTGCCTTCTGGTTGAGTGACGGTAATAGTATGTGTGCCATCATGGTTGTCTGTTACTGTTACTTCTGGTGTGAAGCCATCTTTTTCCGTTTTCACCTTTATCCCCTTTTTGGTCCTTTTGATGTTTCCTGCTTGTTCCCAAGTATTGTTTTTTTCTTAACGAAGACATCTCCTGTGGCAGTATTTACGAATGTATCTCCGTCTTTGCCGTCTCTTGGTGTTGGATCTACTTTTTCCGTTTAATACTTCTTTTCCATCACGTCCGGCTTGACCTGTAGCTCCGTCTTGTCCGTCTTTGACAATGGATGTTTGAACAAGTGTATCTGTTCCTTCTGTGTAGTTTCCGTCACTATCTTTGTCAATGTAGAATGTTAAGGTTGTTTGTTTTTTTCGTTTCATCACGAACTGCTTTTAACTTTTGGTGTTTGTCCGTCTACTCCGTTCCTTCCATCTGTCCCATTATATACGTCTTTTGTATTGAGTACCGTATCACCTTCATCCAATTCATCATTATTATTTTTTTATCATCATAAACCGTGATTCGAATTCCAGAACGACTTGATACACCTGCTGATTCGGCAGATTTCGCTATATCATCTACTTTAATTTTCGGAGCTCTACCGTCCTTACCATTTTCACCCTTATCACCTTTTTGACCTTTTTTTCTCCTTGAGGTCCTCTAAGATTACCAATTTTATTCCAAGTTCCATTACTTTTCTTATAAACATCACCAGTAGCAGCATCGATATAAGTATCACCATCTTTACCGTCTTCAGGTATTGGCGCTATAATTCCACTTAATAATTCAGCTCCATTACGACCGTCTTTACCAGCCGCTCCATTTTCAGCCGGTGGAACAACCGTTTTTGTCAATTAGCTCATCAATACCTGGATCATACTTACCGTTACCATTATTATCAAAATATGCTGTAATCTCCGTTCCTAGATATTTATTTGATGAATCTGGTTGATTTGGAGTTGCTGGTTGACTTGAGCTTGCTGGTTGACTTGATGTTTCTGATGCATTTCTTTCATCTGGATTATCTCCAACACTTCTCGTTCTTCTTTCACTTCTATGCACATTAGAGTTTTCTTCTTTTTAAATTATCTTTTATAACTTCTTCTGATTCTTTACTAGTTGATGAATGAATACTACCTTTATTTACCTCATTAATTCCTCTTGAAATATCATCGGATAAATTATTATTCGTAACAATTGCATCTGTATTCGTTTGATTCCTACTAGCCAGCGAACTTACATTTGATACAGTTTCTTGTTTTTGGAAGTTGTGGTGCTACAATCTCTGAAGCCTGTACACTAGCCCCCGATAAAAAGAAAAATCCCGATAAAACAGCAACACTTGCTACACCCATACTATATTTACGGATACTATATCGAGTAAATCCTTCCCTAGTATTCTCCTCTATTCTCCATTTTGCCTTTTTTTGCTTTTTACCATTTCTTTCTCCCCTATTAATATTCGTCGAAAAAGAATTATGTGGCAACAACTAAGTTTTTATTTCCTATAACTCATACTTCTTTTCTCTTTGATCATAGTATAAAGTTATAACTTATTAGAAATCAATCCTATTAGCTATTAGTATTTTTTTCATCAAAAGGGAAGAATTTTTTTATACTATTATTTTTCATTCTGAGGGAAAGATTTCTATAGTATTATTTTTTTCATTTTAGGGGAAAAAAATAATGATTTTTTTCTTCATTCTTTAAATAACTATCAAAAAAATTAAAGGAAATATATCTCATAAATGAATATTCTTTATAAAAGCAAGTTATATAATTGAAATCTTCGGCATTTTTTTCCCTTTATTATTTTTTTATTTTATAGTATTCTACAGCTAATAAGTCATAAATATTTGGGAGGCTTTTATGAGAAATTTATTGTCATCAAAAGAAAAAAAGACAACTAGAATTAATGGAATTTTTTTAGTAACATCTCATGAATGGATTCATTTAAAAAAGTTTAGCTGAAAAAAATTTCTTTTGCACAGAACGTATTTTTGAAACAAGATTTAGCAGAATTAAGAGAAATCTTTCCTCAAGTAACGATTCACTCTTCAACTAATGGTATAAGAGCTCATTTTTTTCTAAAGAAGCTAGTATAGAAGATATTTATCGTCACTTTTTAATAAATTCACAGACTTTTTTTCATTACTCGAATATATCTTTTTTTCCACGAAGGGGAGAATATCTCTGAAGTTAGTAATGCATTTTACACTACTCCAGCGAATCTATATAGAATTGTAAGTAAAATTGTTAAAGAAAAGTAATCCACACTATCAATTTTCAATCCAATTGACTCCTGTATCTATTACAGGAAATGAAATTGATATTCGTTATTTTTATGTACAATATTTTTTTCTGAACGATATCATTTTTTTTAGAATGGCCCTTTTTCTGACTTTGATGAGGAAGATATAAATGACTTCGCAAAATATTTTTTTATGCACCAACAAATTATCCAATGGGATTTGCTATATTTCATATGTATAAATGGATGGTTATGATTGGAATTTATCGTGTTAAAAAAATAAACATTTTTGTTCCAATTCCTGATAATTTTTTTATAATGATGTATTTCCCTTTATACGAACAATTACCTGATTTGCAAGAAAAAGTTAGCTTTACTTTTCAAATAAATTTCAAATGGAAATCACTCCTGAAATTTTTAGCACAAATTTTTTTATTTCATTTATTCAAGAGAGTATCTTTTTAAGTCCTGAAGAATTTTATCACTCTTTTAAATGATAGTGACTATGCACAAAAAAATCATATCGTTTATTAGACGAAATGTTAGCCAAAATTGAAAAATAGACTAAACATTCAATTTCATAATCGTAATGATTTAATTTGGTATATGCATAATACGGTACATTTAGAACGTCAAGAGACTTTTTACAGATCCTCTATTGTTTAATCAAAAAGCAAAAAAACGATTCAAAAATTTCGAATTTCATTTTCCTGAAGTTTTTTTCAAATTATGAAAGAAGAAATTGTTGAATATTTAAAAAAATCATGAATCGAACGCATACACCCGAACATATTGATCACTTAATGTATACTCTATTTACTCATGGAGAAGATACTGCTGTTCAATTGTTAATGAATCGTCCTCCTATTAAAGTGTTAGTGATTAGCAATTTTTGACCATGCACTCTCGATTACTTTAACGAAAAATCCTTTCCTACTATTGTAATAATCGTTTTATTTTTTTGAAATTTGGACTCAAGTTGACCTTTCAACTGAAATTTTTAAATCAAACAGATTATGATATTATAGTTGCAAACTTCTATATTGAAGGGTTAACGAAAGAATTTATTTGTCATAATAATTTAACGATTATGGAATTAGTCAACTACTTAAATACATTATCTAATTCATTTTAAAAACAAAAATCTCGCCAGAATAACTGACGAGTTTTTTTATTATAATGGAAATACTGCTACACCAAGAATTGTTTTATCGAAATTATGTAATTCTTGTAATTTCTTTTCAAAAATCAACATAACGAGTCTTACCAAATTCTTCTACAAATAAGTAAGTATCAAATTGACAAATTCTTTTCGAAATTAGAAGCTTCTACATATTCAATCGTTACATCTTGAATTTTTTTGCTCCCATTGTTTTTGCGATAGCTTTACTTGAAGTGACAACGGCAAAATCTCCATGAGTTTCCTTTTTTTATAACGAATTAATTGACGGAGTACTTCAGCATTTTCAATTTCAAAGATTTGTTGCATATCATATTTTTTTAAAAATCACCAGCACGGTTCATTGTTGGATTAAATAAATACCAAACAAAGTTGATAAAGATAACAATGAATCCTGCTAGGACAAAGACAATAACCATTCTTAATACTAATTGTTTCATATTAAAGTTTGAAATCGTAGTTTCACTACCACCAACTTCTTGAGAATTTACTGTATTTAATTTTTGAATTGTTACATCTTTGAAAAATATCTTTATAATTATTCATTAATGCATCCACTTTTTTTTCTCAATTAATTGATTTAAAGTTGGACTTGTTGTTAAAAGCTTTTACAGAAACCCCAGTATAATCTCCTAATGATGTGACAATGATTTTCTTTTCCCAGAAATCTACATCTGAATTTCTTAATTGAGTAGCATTACTTGCAATTTCTCCTGCAAAAGTTGCAACTTCTTGATCTGTTGAATCATTAAATAAATACGCACCATTCATATTAGAACTGATTAGTTTAGAATAAAAGAAACTAAATTGATCATTCTTCGTATTAGATTCTGTTTTTAAATTCTTTTTCAGGTGCATTAATTTTATAAATAATATAACTTGAATAACTTGTATTATTTTTTTACAACTGATTTTTGAGGTAATAGCTTTATAACTCATTGGTACAGCCATTAAGATAAATAAGATGAATACGGCAATTGCATTCCACTTTTTCTTTTTTTCTTTAAATTAGCTAATAAATCAGCTAATGAATAATTTTTCAAACATTTATATAACCATCCTTTTGCTAATGTTGTATGATAAATTGGTTTCTTCATTGAATAGGACATTAAGAATATTAAAAATTACAACCGTCCAAAAATTGCATTGTAAATAAACTAAAGAAACTTTCTGAGAAACTACTTCTCGCCATAAAGAATAGATTTCCAAGAACTAATAATGATACTGTAAATCCGAGTAGATTTTTTTACGATAAGCTGAATTCAGTAATTTAATAAAAAAATAAATCCTAAAATACAGCTTGCTAACATTAATCCAAAGAAACCATAATCTGTATATATTTCCATCATGTAGCTACTTCCAATACCATGACCATCTAAATATTGTTGTTTTTAATACAAGATACGAAATATTATGAGCATAACTATTACTTTCTAAGGCTAATTCAATACTATTCGTTGTTGCTTTAAAAGCTTTAGTTCCTAATACATTTATACCAATACTACCTCGATAGAAATAATCGATAATTGGACCAAATGTAAAGTTTCTCATTTCTCGAATTGGTAAACTACTACGATAAAGATAACCTCTCGCTAAAACTCCAAAAACTAGTTCCTTGTTTTATAAATAAAATCGACTAATAAAGCAAAAAATACTATCAAACTTTAACTTTGCCCCATCACGAACATAGTTCATAGCCCCCATCGCAAGCATTAATACCGGAGTCCCAATTCCTAAAAGCAATTTTTTCTCTACGGCCTAGCCAAACTTCTTTTTGATCAGAATAGTGACGCATGAAGAAATAAACAAAGGCAAATAATAAACTTAAAATGAATGGATTTCTCGTTCCAATCACTAAATGAATCATATTTGCTGCAACATATAAACCTAGCATAAATATCGATACTTTTTTTAGAAGGTTTTGTAGCTAGATATACACATAATGCATAGAACATAAATGCTGATAATAAATAAGTAAAGTACGGTAATTTACTAGTAAAATTTGCATAATAACCATAATAGGTTGTCTGTAATCTAAAAAAATTAAACGTTCGACTAATCTTAATACATAAAAAGGATATGTAAATAAGAAAACCGTTAGTGATACTCTTCTAACTTGTAAGATCAAACGTGCATAGGAATTTTCATCGACTGCCTTTTTCCTTTTTTTACGAGTAAAAATATCTAACGCCAATGATTCCACCTAACCATAAGCCAATTAAAGAGACAAGTATGATATTAAAAAGTAAATACATAGGCATCCTGTTGATAGGTTTCAAAGCTTCCAGTTCTTAAATAATCAATTAACGGTCTTGAAAAATAAAAAAACACAAAAAATTGTCATATAAAAACAACGCATGAATTAATTGATATTTTAAATGATGAAAACTAAATAATGTATGTGCAATAAAAAAACCATCACAACAGTATATAATAATGTTTCTAAATGATTATTATTTAAATAAATCAAATAAAAAAAGCAATGGCTAAACCATAGCAGAAAGTTGTGAGTACTGCATGAAGTTTTCTTAAAGAATCCGGCATCTATCTAACTCCTTTCTTCTTTTGATGATTGAAATAACTCCTCTATTTGTTGCAGTTGTTTTTTTCAATTGTAAATTGTTGGATAAATTCTGAATAATTCTCAGAAATCTTTCTTTCTCCAGTAATATATTTTTTTAAGAGAATCAAGCGCTTCTTGATTTGTCTCTATCACGTCTCCAAATTGACCATCATTCGATAATTCTAAGGCTCCACCAACATTTGTGGAAACAAAAAGGAATTCCCTAATGTCACTGCTTCTACAACTGCTCCTGAAAAATCCTTCTTGCTTCGATAAAGAACATAAAAAGTTTTTGCTTGTTTTTAAAAATAGAATAAGGATTCTTCTGATAACCCTAAGAAATGAACCTTATCCTGTAATTGAAGACGTTCTACTTCTTCTTTCAAGAAATTCTCTTGTTCACCACTACCAATATAGTATAAATGAACGTCATTTACATCAGTTTGTAATTCGTTAAAGACTTCTAATACACGATCCGTTCCTTTTAACTCTTCTAGACGTCCAATCACACAAATGCTATTTTTTTTCTAATGTAACTGGAGCAACTTCTTCAGATTTTTTTCAAAAAAGAGTAGAAAAAAATCATAGCCATTATAAATGGTTTGAATTTTTATTTTTGAAACATTGGATATACTGTTTCAATTGATTCCCTTGTTTTTTTAGAAATGGCAATAATCTTATCTGCCTGACTTAATTGTTCAAAATGATTATTTCGATACTGAGTTTGTTCCTCTTTCAAAAAAAGGCTTTCAATACTTCCATGAATCCAAGCAATTTTTTTACTTCTTTTCTCTTAGAAAAAAAGGGAATGCTGGATTCATAATGGTAAAGGAAACTTCAATATCATAATCATCTTTAATGAGCCAATTTCTTACTAAAGTTGGGAAATAAATTCTTAAACGCCATAAAATAGAATCTAACACTCGTCCATAACTTTTTCTTCTTATATGGTTTTAATATGTTAACTCCTTTAGGAACAGCTTCATACCCTTTATCAAAAATGTTCCATCTCTAAAATATCAATCTGATATTTCTCTAAGTCTAAATTGGATACAATTGTGGATAAAAATTTTTTTCAGCTCCTCCTCCTAACGAGAAAGACCATAAAAAAGAAAAAGTACTTTTTTTCTTATTTCCCATAATATTCACCTTTATAATGCGTATAGCTCTTTTCTAAATCCACTAAAAACTGCATCATGATGAGCTACTTGCTTTTTCTACTGGTGGTGGTGTCATATAATCCCCAAAAAGCAGTTTTTTTAAATAAGCATCATATCCAATTGGAATTGGTAATTCCGTTTCTTCAAAAAGGAAGCCATAAAGCGTCCTCAAAACTAGAAATTGGATACTTCTTCTTCATATAATATGGCCCAGAACAAAGTTCAGTAATTCCATCACTTTCTTCTTTTGTATATTTTTGTCATTTCAGCTTCAGCTTTTTTTCCAAATTTTATAACGAAGTTTTTTTAGACGGAATCATCGCTAATAAAAGCTTGACTTCCCCACTTCATAACCCCACCATGTTTTTTTCTGGAATTGTTTGCGCACAAAATAGTGAATAGACTAAAGCAGCTATCACTTGTTTTTTTCGTGATAGCTCATTAGCTGGATAATAATCTAATGGAAGTACATCTAAAAGCTAGTCCATGTGGAATATCCAAATCTTGTTGATAAGGTTTGATACATGTTGTTTGTGTATCTCTTATTGTAATAAATAAATTACGATCAATATAATTTTTCATTACTTTTAGAAAGTTGATAACGACTATCTGCCTTTTTGTAGCACAGTTGTGCTAATTTTTTTCATAATCTTTTCTTGGCATAAAGAAATCTAAGTCATCATCCCAAGGAATAAATCCTTTATGTCGTAGAGTCCCAATCGCTCCTCCACCACATAAGTAGCAAAGTAAATCATTTTCCTTACAAAATTGAACGAAATACTCTGCCATTTCTAAACACTTCGCTTGAAGTGGTTCCATGATTTCACCTCATTATTAAATATCCCATTTCGCTACTGTTTTTAAATGGTGTAACAGTATCTTCTTCAAAGAAATGATAGATATCTTGGATATCTTGAATTTTTATTTGATTCATGAATAATTAAATTCAATCTTGAATGTACTTGAGGGCGTTCCATCATTTCAACGGCTCCTTCAAAAATCTTCACGTCCTGAACGTGAACTTCCAACCCAAGTTAAACCTTTTTTTCTAATATATCTCGTGTATTTAACGGAACTTCAAACTCGCTTACTCCCATCATAATAACGGTACCTTGCGGTCTAATATGTTTAATAATATCTCGATAAGCTTCTTGAGTTCCAGTTCCACCAACACATTCAAAAAGCATGATCAAAGGTAAAATCATCTTCAATTTCACTGACATCATACACTTCATCTGCAAATGAGAATAAACGTAGTTTATCATGATTTTTTTCCAACCACAATAATCGTTGAGTTAGGAAACTTTTCTTTTGCTAATGTTGCAACAACATATGCTAGACTTCCAGATCCCCATACAACAATACGCTCTCTTCTTGAATGTGCTACTTGTTTCATTCTTGTAATACCATGAATCCCAACAGATACAAATTCTGTTATTGCAGCAACTTTTGATGGAATCATTTCATATTTCACCACACGGTTTTTTTAGGAATTGTAACAAATTCTCGCATAAATCCATCATGACCACTTGAACGGAAATATCCGCCAGTTACATAGTTTTTCATAAAATTCTGTTCCCTCTTCAAATTCTTTTTGGAGGTTGATTTGGAATCATGACGACTTTATCTCCAGGTTTATACGTCCCAGAAGCATCACTTACAACAATCCCACAACATTCGTGAATTAATGCCATTGGTAATTTTTTTGTAAAAATTTTTTTGGTGGTCGTGTTCCTTGGAAATAACGTTGGTCTGCATGACATAGTGCAATATAATTTGGTCTAACAACTACTGTATCTTCTTGCTCCATTTCAACGTCTTCATATTTCACAGAAAAAAATAATGCGGACGAATCAATTGATAAACTCGATTAATCACTTAGATCTCTCCCAACATCGCTTCAGCAATTTTTTTAAATCCGTTACTGTCGTAATTTTAATATTTGAATATTCCCCTTGAACTAATCCAACAGGAGTATTATTTAACACAAACACTTTACAAGCATCTGTTAAAATTTGTTTCACATCGTCTTCCATTGATTCGTAAATATCTACAAACGCACGAATCTTGAACGTTTGTGGTGTTTGTCCTTGATACATATGTGTACGATTTGGAATAGATGAAATAACTTTTTCCATCTACAGATTCAACAATTGTATCATTTGCAAGAACGACTGTATCTGCTACATCAAACTCTTTCATCGCAGCAATATTTTCTTGAATCATTCGGTAAGATACAAACGGGCGAACTGCGTCATGAGTAATTAAAAATATCATCTTTCGTTTCACCAGGTTTTTTTCTTGAATATCCTGAATAATATTCATAATACTATCATTTCTATCTTTACCACCTGAAACAACACGAATTTTTTTCTTTTTGCGTTGGAACATACTTTTGAAGCAAATCTTCAAAGTAAGTCATCCAATTCGGATGAACGGCTACATAAACAATATCAATTTCTGGAACAAACAGGAATTTTTTTCAACAGTATGCATAATAATTGGTTTTTTTGACCTAATGTTAAAAACTGTTTAGGCATATCTTGAATTCCCATACGAGTTCCCGTTCCACCAGCAAGTATTCCAGCGTAAATCATTTGATTTCCTTCTTTCTATGGTGTAGTTAAATAAAATAGGTTTTTCTCTTTGTTGTAATAATGGATAAGTTTTAACAGGTTTTTTTGACCTAAATATTCACGGATTAAATTAGATTTTTTTCTAATAATTCTTCATCTGTAGCATAAGAATAATAAATTTGTTCTCCAATCGAATTCGTTAATAATAATGAACGTTCTTCGATGAATGCTTGCTCTAAATGGTCAAATGAAGGTCCATATGTGTTTTTTTCAATGCCATAATTTTTTTCCAATTGGAATATCCGTTTTAACATTTTTTTCCTTACAGCATTCATAATTTTTTTCAAAAATTCGTAATTGAATTAAAGGACATCATTTTTTTCACTAATTGTTCAATGACAATTCTTTTGACGCTTTTGACGACCGTAATCTCCTTCTGGATCATCATAACGCATTCTTGCAAAGCGTAAAAGCACTTTCGCCATCTAATAATTCCTTTTTCCCTTCTTCAAAAGAACGACCTTCATATGTAAAGGTTAAAGGACTAGTTACTTCAATTCCACCAACTGCATCAACAAATTCCATTAAACCAGACATATTAATTTCCATATAAAAAAATCAATGTTTATATCAAATAATTTCTCTACAGAATTAATCGCCATTTTGGCTTGTCCATAAGCATAAGCATGATTAATTTTGTCATAGTAATTCATTCCAACAATCTCTGTATAAGTGTCACGTGGAATACTCAATAACTGTGCTTTTTTTCTCACTTGGATTCGATGTTAATAATAACATAGTATCACTTCTACCATCTTCAGTTGGTCGACCATACGCACCATTATCAATCCCTAATAATAAAAATATTAATGGGTTTAGCATTTTCAATAATTTCTTGTGCTTCTTCTTCAGTTCTATTCCCCACATCTTGAGTAATAGTATTAATTGTTTGGTGGAATAAATTTAATTTGTCAGCAAATACGATTGAAGTGCCTACCAACAATGCTGTTATTAAAATAAATATAAATAAAAGTTTTCCTTTTTTTCTTCTTTTTGTCTTCTTTTGGATCGAAGACCAAAAATCATGATGTTCTACCATTTACTTTCCTCAAATTCTATTATTTATTATGGTTGATTAGTTGACGTAGATTTTTTTCTACTGCAGCTGGTTTAGGTGCAATAGTTGTATTTGTAGGTGCTGGTGCGACTTCAACCGTTGAAGACTCAACTTTAGTAGGAGCTACTGTTGTTGGTTGTACTTTTTTTGAACACTTGTTGTTGTCTCAACTTTTTTTATCATCAACTTTTTGAATAGTTGTTGTATTTTTGAACACTTGTAGTCTGTTGTGTTGTTGGTGTTGTTGGAGTAGTCACAGGAGCAGGTTGAACTGGCTCTACATACTCATCAGCAGCCTCTTCTTGATAAAATGGCTGACTAACCGGTTGATGTTTTTTTCAACATCCGGTACTATTTGTGTCTCATTTGTTTCAATATGTTTTAATGATTCAACTTTTTGATAAATCTAAAGACTCTCTTAAAAACATTTGAGATACGCAATCTTTCTTCTTCAGGGACAACAAAAATAGTAAACTCCACCAATCATTGTTCCTGAGCCACTAATTTTTATCACTTTCAAAATTTTTTTCAACGCTTTTGGATAATTATTTTTTTATCGATAATAATTTATCAAGTGTAAAATTCGTACGAACTGAATTTTCTAATGTTTTTTTAAAAATTTCTTCATAACGAGTTACTGAAGTAATATTTAATAGTTTTTTTCTAGTAATTTTTGAATCACATATTGTTGACGTTTTTTTGACGTCCCATATCTCCTTCTGGGTCATCATAACGCATTCTGGCATATCTTAGGGCAGCTTCACCATCAACGTGTCTGTCTTCTCCTTCAGTAAAGGATTCTCCTTCATATGTGAAGGTTAATACTGGTGTAATATCTAAACCACCAACTGCATCAACTAAGCCCATTAAACCACCCATATCCACTGTTACATAGTAATCAATTGGGAGATTTAACATATTCTGAACACTATTGATAGACATTTTTTTCTTGTCCAAATGCATAGGCATGGTTAATTTTGTCATTTATTCCATATCCAATAATTTCTGTATAAGAATCACGAGGAATACTTACAATGGTTGTCTTTCCTAATTTTTTTTCATTTACAGTTACGACTAACATCGTATCACTACGACCTACTTCCGTACCACGTCCATATGCTCCATTATCAATTCCTAATAATAATACTGAAAAAAACTATCATTATCTTTTTATTTCTTTTTTTCACGAAGATTGACCGTTTCAACTTCTTGGTGAATAACATTTTTCTACTTTAGCTAGTCTTGCACGAATATAAACTCCTGCCAGTGTAATAAATGTAGCAGCGAGAACAACAAAAAAATATTGCCCATTTTTCTTCTTTTTATTTTTTTCAAAAATTTTTGTTACGAACATGATTTTCTAATCTACTCAAATTTTTTTCAACCTCTTTTTATCTACAATCAATTCATTATACCATAATTCAGCCATTTCATGAGAAGAGATTTACTACTTTTTAATAAATTTATTCCTCCATAGTTGAAAAAAATAGCTTTTCTTCCACCAAAAATCCTTCAATCCATCCTCTTATTGTCCCTATTCCATAAGAAATATGTACGGAAATCATTAAAAAATGGAATCAATAAACGGGTGATATGGAAAGAATGTGTTGAAATTTCAAATAGTGACAATCCAATAATTGCTAATAGATAAATACTTACTAATAATAAAAAAATGGTAATGCAGAAATTCCAGCAACTAAAATTGTTGCTAATAATGTACTTACAAAAAAACTCCAGGTACAAAAATGGAATAGTGATAAACATTCACGACATACGTGACTCGTCAAACCAATCCAATAACCATTACCAAATTTTTTTGTTTTAACATTTTTTTGAGTAAGTTGGTCGAATATATTGAAATGATTCAATCGAAGTATCATACCAAATTTTAAATCCATTTTTACGGATACGATAATGAAACTCATTATCTTCTGTACGAACTAACTTTTTCGTCAAAATATCCAACTTTATCTACGACATCTTTATGATACATTCCTTGGAATACAGAATCGACATAACGACTCTCATCACCTTTACGATAATTAGCAATGCTACTACCTAATGCAGATTCTTCAACGATGTGTAATGTTTTTGCCAATTCATCATCTGTTTCAACAATCGTTGGTCTTCTTCCACCACAAACTCGTTCTCCTGTTTGGATTACTGCTACATTATTTTCTATAAAAATTTTCTGGAATATGTGAATGTGCATCGATTTTTCAAATAACAATCTCCATCGGAATGTTTAAACCCTAAATTTAAACCTGTATTCAAAGTTTTTTTAGGATTATCAAAAAAATTTTTAATCGCATAAAAATTCATGTTGATAGGATTCTTGAAACTCATTCATTAAACTTCTTGTACGATCTGTTGACATCGCATTAATCAAAACAATTTCAATTTGTTTATGTGGATACGTTTGATGGACTAAACTTTCAAAGATTGCTGGTAAATAATTTTCTTCGTTATAAGCGCTAATTGATACTGAAACTAACATAAATTCTCCTTAATCTGTGTTTATGAAAAAGAAGGCTGGAGTATTGTCCAGCCTTCTCTATTTTATTTCTTTTTATTCGCAATATCAATCAATTCATCGTGTAATTCTTGTTCTGAATAATCTTCGAATTTTTCAATAAAGTCATAAACACGATCAATTTTTGAATTGTCTGCAATTCCAATATGAATTTTAGGGAAAATTTGTTTTGGATTAATTTCTCCCTCATTCAATAACTCTTCATACATTTTTTTCACCAGGACGTAAACCAGTAAATTTAATTTCAATATCATCTTCACTGTACCCTGATAAACGGATTAGATTTTTTTCGCTAAGTCCACAATACGAACTGGTTTGCCCATATCTAATACGAAAAATTTCTCCACCTCGTGCTAGAGAGCCAGCTTGAATAACTAATTGTGCTGCTTCTGGAATCGTCATAAAGTAACGAACAATATCTGGGTGAGTGACTGTAATTGGTCCACCTTTAGCAATTTGTTTCTTAAATAATGGAATAACAGATCCTCTTGATCCTAGAACATTCCCGAAACGGACTGCTACATATTTTGTTGAATCACTCTTCGTTGCCATATCTTGAACAATCATTTCACATAGGCGTTTGGTTGCACCCATAATATTCGGTGGATTAACAGCTTTATCTGTTGAAATCATTACAAAAGTTTTTTTACTTTTTGCATGATTCGCAGCTTCAGCAACATTACGAGTTCCTAAAATATTATTTTTTTCACCGCTTCTCTTGGATTAATTTCCATTAAAGGCACATGTTTATGGGCTGCAGCATGGTAGACAACATCTGGACGATATTTTTTTCCATCACTTCAAAAAAATACGTTTTTCTATCTTGAACATCCGCAATGACAGGAGTAATTCTAAAATGCTCAGCATATTTTCCAAGCAATTCCATATTTAATTGATAAATACTATTTTCTCCATGTCCTAAAAATAATTAATTCTTTTTGGACGGAATGAAGAAACTTGTCGACAAATTTCAGAACCGATTGATCCACCAGCTCCAGTTACTAAAATACGTTTCCCACGTAATTGTTTTTTTCAATTAACGTTTGATCCAATTCAACTGGATCACGTCCTAGTAAATCTTCAATTTCAACATTCCTTAATTGTTGTACATGTAAGTTTCCTGACATGACTTCATCAATATTTGGAAGAATGACACATTCTGCTCCAGTTTTACGTGCAATATCGTATACTTCATTTAGCTTTTTTTATTCGGTAATGAAGGCATCGCAATAACAACTTTAGTAATTCCCATCTGTTGAACAATTTTTTTTCAATATCTTTTGTAGTTCCTAAAATTCGAACCCCATAAATATCTTTTTCTTTGTTTTTTTCTTGATCATCATCAACAAAAGCTACAGGCATCATTCTCATTTTTTTGGATGCATTAACATTTGACGAACTAATAAAGTTCCTGCTGCTCCTGCACCAACAATTAACGTTGGTTTCGCATTTTCCATAACAACACTATCTACAAAGTACTCTCTGAAAAATACGCATTGACAGACGAACGCCACCAACAGCACAAACTAATAAAAAGCCATAACACAACCACAAATTGCCAAGTCACTAAAGTTTTAAACCAGACAATTCCTGCAATTGTTGAAACAATGACTGCAGCGCTGACACATTTTACAACTGTTATTACTTCATACACACTGGCATATTCCCAATCTCTCCAATATAAATTTAGAAAATATGAAAATACATAATAAGCTGTCAATGATAACAATGCCGTAACTGTTAATGCATGGATATTACGAATTAAGCCTTCTGTTACAAGTCTAAAAACTTAAAAAAATACAGAACCTAGCACGATGATCGAGTCTAATACAAATAATAATAATATTTTTTTAATCGATTATTCATCTACACCTCTCCTTATTCCACCACTATGCTTCTAATACTTCTTGAACAACTTCTTTATAGTTTCGCACAATATATTGAATATCTTCGTCCGTTAGTAAAGTGTGTAATGGTAAGGTCACTTCATTTTCAAAAATAACGATAAGCTTGAGGATAATCTTTAATATCGAATCCTAAGTTTTTTTATAAGCTGTTAATAATGGTAATGGCTTATAATGTACATTACATGAAATACCACGCTCTGCCATTTTTTTCAATAATCAAACCTCTTTGTTCATAAGAAGCTCCATTTACTCTTGTAATATATAAATGTCTTGAAGATTCATACTGATCTGTTTGATGTGGTAAAACTTGAATAACATCAGATTTTAATCCTTCATCTAATTGATGTACAATTTCTTTTCTACGATTCAAAAATTCCTTCGTAGCGTTCTAATTGAGCTAATCCAATAGCTGCCATAATATCTGCCATATTACATTTATATCCTGGAATTTCAATATCATATTCCCATGAACCTGGTTTTGTCTTCGCTAAGGCATCTTTTGTTTGTCCATGTAAGGAATAAATTTGGAATGCACGATAAATTTCTTCATCGTCTAAACCATTTTTAGGATTCCAAGTAATACATCCACCTTCAGCTGTTGTTAAATTTTTTTAACTGCGTGGAATGAATAAGACGCAAAGTCAGCCACTTGTGCAACTGATAAGCCATTTATCGTTGTTCCCATCGCATGAGCTGAATCAGAAACTACAATGATTCGATTAAAGTGAGCTTGAAGTGCATTATTTGCTGAGAATAAGTCTTTTTTTCTTCTCTACTACTTCAAAAAAATACGTTTATAATCACAAGGTACTCCACCTAACTCAACTGGAATAATCACTTTAGTGGCTGGTGTTATCGCTTGTTCTAATAAATCATAATTCATTTCATAATGATTTTCTTGAATATCTACTAATACTGGAGTTGCTCCAACATGTTCAATCACACTACATGAAGCTGTATAAGTATAAGCTGGAACGATGACTTCGTCTCCTTCACCAATTCCTAATACTCGTAAAGCTAATTCCAATGCAGCTGTTGCTGAATTTAAACAAACTGTTTTGTCCGTTCCTAAATATGCTGCTAATTGTCTTTTCAAACTCTTTTTGTTTTTTTGGTCCAGTTGTAAGCCAACCAGATTTAAGCACTTCTGTTACTAATTCAATTTCTCGATTGCTAATATCTGGTGGTGAAAATGGAATATTTCTAATCATGTCTCTTAACCTCCGAATGTTTATTTACTATCTTAAAACAGCAAATACAGTTTGAAGCATTACTTTTATATCTTGAGCAACACTTACTTCATCAATATAATCGATATTATATTGCATTTTTTTCTGGAAGGATTTTTTTGAATATAAGCTTCATCAGCTGTTAATCCTTGCTCCATCCATTTAGAAATTTTATCTGCTTCATTTCTAAACTCAATACTTGATTTTTGAAGTGATTCCTGCTGGTAACAATAACGTAACCATCATTTCTTCAGAATAGGCATCTACATATTTCTGTACTTCAGGACGAGTTCCTACAAAAACTCATATCCCCAATTAACACATTAATCAATTGTGGTACTTCATCTAAACGGAAACTTCTAATCTTTCTCCCAATTTTTTTGTAATTCTTGAATCATTATCTTGAGTTACTAATGGACCCATTTTATCAGCATTCATTACCATTGTACGGAATTTAAAAAAATTTTAAATACTCTTCCATATGTCGTAATTCTTTGCTGTCGATAAAATACAGGTCCGCCATCTTCTAGTTTAATACAAATACTTAAAACTAAAAAAATACTGGCGATAATAGTACTAAAAAGCAATAGTGACAAACAGATGTCAAAAAGACGTTTGAAAAACAACGTCGCTTTTTTTCTTTTGCAATACTTCCTCTGCTTTTTAAAGTATAATGATTTCTCATAAATTCTGGCATTTGATGTTCTGTTTTTCATATCTACTCCTCTCATGCCTAATAAACCTTCATCATTATAGCACAAATTCCATCACTGGAATAGCTTTCGCATAGTTTTTTTAATAAAAACAAGGAAAGTTTTTCTGAGTTTTTTTCTTACAAAAAAATATCCAAACTTCTAGATTATTCTTTTTTTAAGCAATCAAAAAGACTTCTCAAAGTAGCCCTTACAACTTCGTCACTACATTTGAAAAAGTCTAATTTTAATTTATATTTATAATTTTGGAATTAGATGATTCCAAATTTCTTTTTGCTAATAAATGTTTCGAAACTTTTGGTAATAAAATTTCATCTCCATTTTTTTGAAAGAATAGTCACTTGATGCATATCAGAACCAAAAACCTATCGTTTGATCTGAAACATCATTTGCAATAATAAAGTCTGCATTTTTTTCTTTACTAATTTTTTTGTTTTGCAAACTCAATGACTTGATGCGTTTCTGCTGCAAACCCGATAACCGTTTGTCCTTCTTTTTTTCAAGTTTCCTAATTGCTTTAAAATATCAGGATTTTTAACTAAAGTTAGAGTAATTTCATTTTTCATCATCTGTTTTTTTCATTTTTTTGAGTGGCAGGTTCTTTTTACTCGATAATCCGATACAGCAGCTACCATAACGGCAATATCTGTTTCTGAAAAAAATATTCGAATACTTTTTCTTGCATTTCTCTAGCAGATTCCACATACTCAATTTTTTTACTCCATTAGGAACAGGTAAAACTGTTGTTGCAGAAATTAAAAACGACTTCTGCTCCTTTTTTTACAGCATCTTCTGCTAAGGCATAGCCCATTTTCCCTGAAGAATCATTCGAAATATAGCGAACTGGATCAATTCTTTCTTTTGTTCCACCAGCTGTAATTAAAACTTTTTTTCCTAGTAAAGTTTTTTTTCTTCATTATCAAATAAATTTAGTTCTTTTGATTTGACGAAGAACTTCCTCAGGTTCAGGCAATCTTCCTTTTCCTGAATATCCTTCCGCTAAGAAACCAACTGCTGGTTCAATAAAATGAACACCATCTTTCTTTAATTGGGTACAATTTCTCACTGTAACTGGATTTTTCCCACATATGTTCATTCATAGCTGGAACAATGATTTTAGTAACAGTCGTAGCCAGCAATGCACTTGTTACGAAATTATCCGCTATTCCATGAGCAATCTTAGCAATAGTATTGGCTGTAGCTGGAATAACAATTGCCAATTCCGTCCAATCCGCAAAATGAATATGTTGAACAACAGACGAATCATTTTCATCAAATGTATCCACCATTACTTTTTTTCTTTCGTTAAAACTTGAAACGTCAACGGTGAAACAAATTGACAAGCTGATTGAGTCATTGCCACTTTTACTTGTGCACCTTCTTTAATTAATAATCTTACAAATAAAAGAGCTTTTATATGCTGCAATTCCTCCTGTAACATATACAGCTACTTTCTTTTGATTAAGCATTCTTCATTCTCCGTTTTTTTCCATTAATTTTAAAAAGAACTCCACCTACAACTGGTACAATAATAGCAGAAGCAATAGCTTCCGGAACACCATTTGTTCCAACAATCGTCATTAAAAAAATACAGGTAATTCCCCAAGAGTTTTTTTGTAATTTTTTTCAGCATATTGATTTCCTACTAATAAATAAATCAACGATAATACTAAAGTTGTGTTTAATAAGCTACCAAAAAGCTCCAACAATGCTCATTCTTAAATGACTAGATGAAATAACTTTTTTTGTAATGCGACAAAGAGTAAGCCAGAAAGTAAGCCAACTAATGCTCGAGGCACGATTGAAATTAATGGATTAGTAAAGACTAATAAACTAATAGCACTACCTGAAGTAAATGCTCGAATAAAAGAACATACACCCCAAACTGTCCCTAATAAGAGTCCCTGTTTGCCACCCCAGCATACATGCACCAATAATTACTGTAATATGAATAATCGTAATATCAATGACTAATAATGGTAAATTCCCTAAAAAAATGGAATAAAAACTTTGTAAAATAATAATTGAAATTAAAATTGCAGTAAATACTAATTGAAAAAAATTTTATCTTTTTTTCATAATTAACACCCCGATTTTTTTACTTTTTTTCCATCATTATACTCTTTGATTTTCAGTCATGCAATGACAAAAATCACTTATCTAAAGATATTTGCTAAATACCATTTATCTCTTAAATATTCTGAATAGATACTTCCTATATAATTTATCTATTTGTTTTCAAAAATATGCTCGTACTTTTTGGAGCTACCTCACGTCCAAATAATTCAATTGCTTTTTAAAAATATCTTCATGTTGCATAGACCCTAATGGTAAATGTAACATAAAAACGATCTAGCCCTCAACATTTTCAATCATTTTAATTAATTTTTTTAGCTACTGTATCAGGGCTACCAACTAGCATTGCTCCTTCTGGACTAACACTTGATAAATATAGTTCAAATGTTAATGGTTGCCAAAATGGACGGTCTTTTGAAATTGCATCGACAACTTGTTTTTGTTGGATGGAAATATTTTTTTGTATCGCTTCTTCATCTGTTTCAGCAATAAATCCCCAAGAATGCGATGCTACTTTTTAATTGTTTTTCTGAGTACCCTGATGCAATTCCAATTTTTTTATAATAATTTATTAATCCTTTAAAAATTCTCATACTTTCCACCAATAATAGCATATGCAATCGGCAACCCTTTTTGTGCAATTTTAACAGTAGATTCGGCATTTCCACCAGTTGCTACCCAAATCGGAAAAATCTTCTTGGACAGCACGTGGATATACTCCTTTTTGTTTAACTGTTTGAGTAAATTTCCCTTTCCACTCTAATATTTCATGTTCTTTAATGTTCTCAAGCATCGCTAATTTTTTTCATCAAAGAGTTCTTCATAGTTAGCCAAACTATAACCAAACAATGGGAATGATTCTGTAAAAGAGCCACGTCCTACCATGATTTCACTTCGTCCGTTTGAAATGGCATCAATCGTAGCATATTGTTGATACACTCGTATTGGATCTGCAGAAGACAATACTGTTACTGCAGAACTTAATCGGATATTTTTTTAGTCACAGCTGCTCCTGCTGCTAATACAATTTCAGGAGATGAAACTGCAAAAATCTTTTTCGATGATGCTCACCAATTGAATAAATATCTAACCCTACTTCATCAGCTAATTTCATTTCTTCTACTAATTCACGAATTCGTTCATCATGTGTAGGAGTAATCCATGTCCCTTCAATTTCTGTTGTTTCTCCAAATGTACTAATTCCTAATTCAATCATGATACACCTTATATTTTCTATAATTTTTTTATTTCTTATTCACTTTAACAATTAAAAAGGAATTAAGCAACCTAATGCTGCTTAATTTCTTCACTAAAATTGTTTCATCAGCTCTATTTGACAAAGAACCTATCTTTCACAACAAAAAAAGCAGCTCTCTCCTCATTAGGAAAGAGCTGCTGGCATCCGCTTGCTACTATACTAAGAAGTCATTTAAATAATTATTCTTCCTCTTCTTTTTTTCTTACCTGGAACGACTAATCCTAATCCTGCAAGAATTGCACTTGCTGCCGCACCAAAGATTGCAAACTCATTGCCTGTACCAGTATTTGGTAATTCACGCATTGGAGTGTGATCACCATTATTTGATGGTGTTCCATTATTGTTTCCGTTGTTATCTCCATTATCTGCAGGTGTTACAGGTTTTGGAGTTTCTGGATTTGGTTTTGGCTCTGGTTTAGGTTCCGGTTGTGGCGCTGGAGCTGGGTTTGGAACCGGAGTAGGATTTAGACCTGGGTAAGGTTTTGGATTCGGTTGAGGTTGAGGAGGTTTTGGTTTAAACTCATCATCCTTCGGATTATTCGGTACGTACTCAATTGGTGTATCCTTCGTTGGATCATTTGGTACTGGTGGTACTTCATATCCTTTAGTTGGATCTTTTTGGATCGATCGGTTTCAACGGTACAAGTGGGTTAGTGTTTGGATCTACTGGTTTAGTTGGATCTTTCGGCACTTGTGGTGTTGTTCCTGGGATATGAGGAATCACTGGTACTTTTGGACTATTTGGATCTTGTGGATCTGTTGGTTTCGTTGGACTTGGTGGCACAACTTTACCTGGTTCACCTGGTACATTATCATACGGTGTTGGAGTTGGTGGTGTTACACCCTCTGGTACTTTCGGTACAAGTTTTCCAACTGGCACGTAAACCACTTTGATGTTTTTCATCTTTAGAGTTTTTCAGTTAAGTTTTCAGTAGCTGCTACTTCTTTTTGAGATGCATCTTTCAGAACATAACCTGGAACTACTGGCGATGTTACTTTATCAAATGTAGTATCGTTGTTCACTGAAGTCCAGTTTCCATATTCGATAGTACCTGTTACAACATTAATCTTAGCTGTACGAGTGAACGTTACTTTGTCAGTTGCTTTATCTGCTACTTCTTTATCTGTACCATCTTCTACATAAGTGATTGTACGAGTAACATGTTTAGTCGTATTTAGCTTATCGATTAATTCTTTTCGTCCATTTTGGTCCGTCAGGATTTTTAGGATCAATTGGCTCACCTGGTTTTGGTGTGTTTGGATCGTTCAGGGTTAGTTGGGTCAAATGGTAGAACGTCCTGGATATGTTGTGTTAACACTACAGTGTATTCTTGATCTTTTCCAGAATCTTTATCGAAGTTTCCGTTGTTATCTTTACCGTAGTTGTTGCTTACTAGATCGTATCCTTTAGCGATTAACTTAGTAATTTCAGTAGTTACTTCAGTTGCTTTCGTTAATGGATCACCTGAATTACCAGTTTCTACGATGTTGTTAACACCAGGAATTAGGTTTCCACTTGGATCTACAAATTTCGTTACTGCTTTTTGAGTATCTTTTTTTCGTAATTGATTTCAGTGTTTTCCGTTGGTGTCTTAGGTGTTGGTGGTACATATCCTTTTGTTGGATCCGTTGGATCTACTGGTTTCAGTGGGTTTCCATTTGGATCTTTTTGGTGTTTTACCTGGGATATGTGGAATCACTGGTACTTTTTGGACTATTTGGATCTTGTGGATCTGTTGGTTTCGTTGGACTTGGTGGTACAACTTTACCTGGTTCTCCTGGTACGTTTTCGTATGGTGTTGGTGTTACCGGAGTTGGTGGTGTTACACCTTCAGGTACTTTCGGTACAAGTTTTTCCTACTGGTACGTATCTAACTTTTTAGATCTTGGTTAGCTGAGTCTACAGTTAAGTCTGTTGTAGATGCTTTTAACTTTAGATCCATCAGCTTCCACTAAGTCACCTTGTGTATCTTGGTTAGGTTTTTACAACATATCCTTTAACAACTGGTGATTTAACTTCTGCAAATTTAGCTGTACCTGCAGCTGTCCATCCGCTTGTAATGTCTGTTGCTGGTACATCTGCAATACCGTCACCTGTTGTATCATATCCTACTACTGAACCATCTTTTTGGATTTACAACTACTGTACGTGTGAAGCTTACTTTATTCGTTACTTTTTGGAGCTTCAGTTGTAGATACTTCTTCATCTGTACCGTCTTTAACGTAAGTAATTGTACGAGTTACTGACTTGATGTTGTTTAGTTTATCAAGAGCATCTTTTCGTCCATTTTGGTCCATCAGGATTCTTAGGATCAATTGGGTCTCCTGGGTTAGGGTTCTTAGGATCTTCGTTAGGGTTTTGTGGAGTTGTTGGTGTTACTGGAACTGTCTTAGCTACGGTTACCAAGAAGTCTTGATCAACTCTTGGATCATTATCGAAATTCTTATCTGTCGCTGTTACAAATCCGTCAGTAACTAATTCATATCCAAGTTTTTTTCAATTCTGCGAGTTTAGCTTCTGTTGTATATTGGATTGGTTCTCCAGATTTACCTTCTAACTCATCTTTGTGAAGAACAGTGTTTGTTCTGTCAACAACATACTTAACTGTTGCTTTTTTTGGTTTACTTTCACTAACACGATTCTTGTGTCTTCTCCTGGTTTTGATGGAGTAACTACTTTTTCCTTCTGGGTTGAATCCTGGTACGTCTTGTTTTGGTTTGATTTCATATCCGTCTGGAATTTCTGAATTGGTGTTTCTCCTCCAACTGTTGGATCATTTGGATTGTTTTTTTATAAGTAGGTTTTGGTGTGTTTGGAATTTCATTTCCACCTTCGTCCACTAAGATTACTTTTTCCTAATGGTTTATACACTACTTTATCACTTGCTTCTGGTTCTGTTGGAGTTACCTTTTTTTTCCTCCTGCTTGTGCTTTTATCCGCATAGTATCCTTCTACTTTTTGGTGTTGTTACGACTCCATAAGTATGTGTCTCTTCATTCCATGTTGTTACATTTGTAACTTTGTTTGTTTTTTTCCAGTGAATGTGTAATCTGTTTGTTCGTTAGGCGCTGGTGTTTTATCTCCTGCTCCTTCGTACGTTACCGTTTGTTTTGTTGCTACTGTTTTTGTATCCGCAGCTTGTGGATACTTCACGACTACTTCTGCATTTTCCATTGTTGGTGTTACTGGCACTGACGCTACACTTGCTTTATCTGGTGTTCCATAGTTTGCTACTGTTGGTGAAGCTTGTTCTGTCCAACTTCCTTGTGTCCATGTTCCTTCTTCAAGTGTATTTGTTACTTTGTTTCGTTTGTTTGTTCTTGTTAGTGTAACAGTTTGAACTACTTTTTGGTGATACTTCTGTTGTTTCGTTACTTGCATCTACATACTTAATCGTACGTGTGATTGTTTTTTTGTTTCTACTTCGTCTTCTTTTTGCTTGTGGATACTTCACGACTACTTCTGCATTTTCCATTGTTGGTGTTACTGCCACTGAAGCTACACTTGGTTTATCTGGTGTTCCATAGTTTGCTGGTGTTGGTGATACTTGTTCTTCCCAACTTCCTTGTGTCCATGTTCCTTCTTCAAGTGTATTTGTTACTTTGTTTCGTTTATTTGTTCTTGTTAGTGTAACAGTTTGAACTACTTTTTGGTGATACTTCTGTTGTTTCGTTACTTGCATCTACATACTTAATCGTACGTGTAATCACTTTTGTTTCTACTTCGTCTTCTTTTGCTTGTGGATACTTCACGACTACCTCTGTATTTTCCATTGTTGGTGTCACTGCCACTGACTCTACACTTGGTTTATCTGGTGTTCCATAGTTTGTTACAGTTGGTGAAGCTTGTTCTGTCCAACTTCCTTGTGTCCATGTTCCTTCTTCAAGTGTATTTGTTACTTTGTTTCGTTTGTTTGTTCTTGTTAGTGTCACTGTTTGTACTACTTTTGGTGATACTTCTGTTGTTTCGTCACTTGCATCTACATACTTAATCGTACGTGTGATTGTTTTTTTGTTTCTACTTCGTCTTCTTTTGCTTGTGGATACTTCACGACTACTTCTGTATTTTTCCATTGTTGGTGTCACTGCCACTGACTCTACACTTGGTTTATCTGGTGTTCCATAGTTTGCTGGTGTTGGTGATACTTGTTCTTCCCAACTTCCTTGTGTCCATGTTCCTTCTTCAAGTGTATTTGTTACTTTGTTTCGTTTGTTTGTTCTTGTTAGTGTCACTGTTTGTACTACTTTTGGTGATACTTCTGTTGTTTCGTTACTTGCATCTACATACTTAATTGTACGTGTAATTGTTTTTTTGTTTCTACTTCGTCTTCTTTTGCTTGTGGATACTTCACGACTACTTCTGTATTTTTCCATTGTTGGTGTCACTGCCACTGACTCTACACTTGGTTTATCTGGTGTTCCATAGTTTGTTACAGTTGGTGAAGCTTGTTCTGTCCAACTTCCTTGTGTCCATGTTCCTTCTTCAAGTGTATTTGTTACTTTATTTCGTTTGTTTGTTCTTGTTAGCGTAACAGTTTGTACTACTTTTGGTGATACTTCTGTAGTTTCGTTACTTGCATCTACATACTTAATTGTACGTGTAATTACTTTTGTTTCTACTTCGTCTTCTTTTGATTGTGGATACTTCACGACTACCTCTGTATTTTCCATTGTTGGTGTCACTGCCACTGACTCTACACTTGGTTTATCTGGTGTTCCATAGTTTGCTGGTGTTGGTGATACTTGTTCTTCCCAACTTCCTTGTGTCCATGTTCCTTCTTCAAGTGTATTTGTTACTTTGTTTCGTTTGTTTGTTCTTGTTAGTGTCACTGTTTGTACTACTTTTTGGTGATACTTCTGTTGTTTCGTTACTTGCATCTACATACTTAATTGTACGTGTAATTGTTTTTTTGTTTCTGGAACATTTTCATACAAAGTATCATAAACATAAGTTACCGTAATTTCTTCACTGTTAACAACACCTTCAACCGGAGCAGATGTTTCTTTAACTTTCATATATCTATAAGTTATTCCATTATATGTAAATTCATCAGGACGATATTCTTCTGTATCTACATTATAATCTTTTTGTATAAAGCTCTTTTTCAATAGCTGTTATTGTTGGTTTAATCGTATTTCCTTGCATATCTTCATATGCAATTTTAACAGATCCATTTTTTTATATTTTCTGTTTTAATAGTAACAGAAGCTACATTCGCCTCATTATATATTTCCTCTGCATTTGTTTTTTTGCTGCTGCTGAAATATAAGCTACCTGTTTATCTTTTTGCATCTTTAGAAATTCTTGCTGGTACTAAAAAAATTCATTTGATAATCCAGGATTTAATGTAGTTCCTGGATTTGAAACAAACTTAACGGCAGTAACCTTGCTCCAATCTGTCACTTGATCAGCTGTTAAAGTTGTTGCTGCAGCAACTTCATTTTGCATTTCCATTAATTGGAGTAGTTGAGTAGTATGCAGTCCATCCTGCAGGAACAATTGCTTCTCCTGTAGCTTCCACATCAAATGCAGAATTACGATTTATATTTGTATCAACAATATTCTTGTCATCTTTTTTTAGGTAATGTCACAAGCACTTCATTATTCGATAATTTTGAATTATCTGTATTTGATAATGTAAAACGATATGTCACATCTGTTTTTCGGAGCTAAATTCTGTAATGAAGTTGTGTAGCCTTCTCGTTGATCATTTTTTTATCGGTTACATCTACATGTAATCGTGTCGCTGATGTATTACTTACAGGAATTTCATAAGTGAAAGTTGATGTATTGATAATTGTCTTATCTCCATCAAACTCATCATTTGGATTTAATCCATGTAGGAATCTACTTTCATCCCAAACTAATGTGTATTTCAAACGATAACTACCTGTTTGAACCCACTGTGCTACATTAAACTCTAAATCTGGAGTTACATTCTCACGGGTATTTGAATCCTTTGGATCAATGATTAATACACGTTTACCAGTATTTTGATAATTATCATCTTTAGTTACAAGCGGACTATTTCCGGCGTAACTAAAACCATCTGGTAACTCTACAATAATTTTAGGATTTTGTGTACCTAAATAATCTAATTTTTTTATCAGTAGTAGCATGATGGGATGTCACTGTACTATATACACGATTCCCTAAACCTGAAGGTGAGTAATCATAAGCTTCTATTCCAGAACTTAATAATTGTGTTTTATTCCCTGCTAGAACCGTTTCTATCTTCGCAGTTCTTGATGTCAGTTTTAAAGCTGTTCTAGCATCTGCTAAAATTGTTTTAGAAATACTTGTATTGACCACATCTGAATCTTGAGTTGAAACTTTTGCAGTAACAATACTCTTAGCTTCTTTTCCTTCCGCTACCATTTGTTTAGCTTTTTTTCTAAGCCTTTTTAAGTTTTGATGTAAATAAATACCTACCTGGCTTATTGTATTACCTGTAAAGTTCATCTCACCTACTGGTTTTTAATACAACTTTAGTTGTCCCTTCTGGTAAATCTATAGAAGTACCTCCATTCTTTTTTTAAAAGGCAATTTCTCCTAACTTCGTTTCCGTTGTCCCATTTACCGTATATACTTCAAACTTATTGCTGGTTCCTAGATTATCCGGTGCATACCAAGCTGCATATGCGCCATTATCATTCCAGACACCATAAAAATTCAATTGATCTCTTTTTGATCAAAAATCACTATCAATCGTTAATTCAACTTCCTTAACTTTTTGTCGGAGTAGCAACACTTCTCCAGAAAGCTATAATTCTCTTATCATCTGTTTCCGTATTAATTCCAGGAATTGCTATATTTACTCTATTTTCATGATTTTGTTCATTGGTAAAGTTATTAATTACTAATGGGGGTTGAGCTCCTGCACTATCTGGTTTTTGCACCACCACCATTATCTTTATATGGATTTACAGCTTTTACTACTAATGTAGTTGCACCTTGACTTGTATTTGTTTCTCCTGATTTATCTGTATAAGTTACATTATCTGTAAAGGTAAATTCTTTTCCTTTTAAAAAAACTCTTCTAATGTACCTGCCTGACGCATATTGATACGAAGTGTGTCATCACTAGTATTGTTACCTTGATTAAATACAGCTTTTGCATCTGGTATTGTTCTTGTATAACGAGCAATATTTCCTTCTTGTGTCCATCCAGCGTTGATTGATGTTTCAGACACTACAGCTCCTGTCGGTAAAAGTAATAGCATGTTGGATTTTATTGACAGCAGCAACTTCTTTTATTTAATGTTGTTAATTTTAAAACAAGTTCTTTATTTTTTTGTTTCGTCAATAGTGTCTCCAGGGGCATTTGTATTAAATAAAGCTAACTCTCTAGCACCACTTTCACTATCCACATGAATACTAGCATATCCACTCTTATTTGTATTTGTTACCACTGACTTAGTAGTCTTTTCAGGTGAAATTGGATTCCCATTTTTTTATCCATTACTTGAGAAGTAATAGAAGTTTGAGAATTACGGCCAGTTCTATATTTATCAAATTTATAACTAATATTGAAATTACCATAAGAACCACTTGGAACTTCTCCAGTATAAATCTTATACTGTGTATTCGTTACTTTTTTTCCACCCTTAAAGCTGTACCAAATTGTACATCAGTAATAGGTTCATTCTCAGGTAAATTCACTAAAATATAAGAACCTTCTTCTAATTTTTGAAGGTGCAGACACATCTAACCTAAATGTTGAGATGATCTGTTCTCCTACATTATATTCTGTTTGATTTCCTACTATATGACCTTGTAAACTAACTTTATTTTCAGTTGTTGGTTGTGTTTGATTAGAAGTCGCTAATGTACTATTTGAAGTACCAGCTTCTCTTGTATTAGCTACAGATTCTGTTGTTGAACTCGGTTGGTTAGTTGCAGCAACTGGTACATATGTAATTTTATATTTATTATTTCCAATAGGTTGTAGGCTTGTTGCAGTAAATCCTGGATACTCTTTCTTTAATTGTTCAAGATTTTCTGAAAATTTTGATTTTAAAAATAGCAACATCTTCTACTACTCCACCTGGTTTCTCATGAGTTACCATTACAAATTCTTGCGTATCTGCTACTACTGAATTACCGGTTCCAGTTCTGTTGTAACCACTATCTGTTACACTAGCTTCAACATGATAACCAAAAAGAAGCTAGCTCCAACTACTACACTAGCAACTCCGACCCTTAATTTTTTTATAGCATATTTTTTTCAAATTTCCTACCAAACTTTTTTTGATTCATAAATTGATTATTTTTACCTAACATTGTTCACCTCAAAATAATATAGATAAACCTAATTCTACCCCCCGATAATTTCTGTCAAATATTTTTTTACTTGAAAAAAATATAAATTATTGATAAATATAAAATTTCTAGAGACTTGTTTGTCACAGAATGAAATCATTCAAGAAAACTAAAAAGAGTGAGATTTCTCTCACTCTAAATCATTTCAAATTATAATTTTGAAACTGCTTCTTCCACTAAAGCTTCAACTTCTTGTACTGTAGCACATTCATTGATTGCTTTATCTGCTAATGCTTTCATATCTTCTAATGTTAATTTAGAAATTAAGCTACGTGTTTTTTTAATACACTTGATGCAGACATTGAGAACTCATCTAAGCCTAAACCAACAAGTAATGGTACAGCTGTTTGATCTCCAGCCATTTCTCCACACATTCCAGCCCATTTACCTTCTTTTATGAGCTGAATCAATAACATGTTTAATTAATGTTAAGATTGATGGATTATATGGTTGGTATAAGTATGAAACGCGTTCGTTCATACGGTCAGCAGCCATTGTATATTGAATTAAGTCATTTGTTCCAATACTGAAGAAATCAACTTCTTTTGCAAATTGATGTGCTAATACTGCTGCTGCAGGAATTTCAATCATAATCCCTACTTGAATGTCATCGCTAACTGCAACACCTTCTGCAACTAATTTAGCTTTTTCTTCTAATAATAATGCTTTTTGCTCCACGGAAATCGTTTAATGTCGCAATCATTGGGAACATGATACGTAATTTACCGTAAACTGATGCACGTAATAATGCACGTAATTGTGTACGGAACATTTCAGGTTCATTTAATGAAATACGAATCGCACGGTATCCTAAGAATGGATTCATTTCGTGTGGTAATGGTAAGTATGGTAATTCTTTATCCCCACCGATGTCCATTGTACGAACAACAACAGGTTTACCATTCATGCCTTCTAATACTGCTTTATAAGCCTCAAATTGATCTTCTTCAGTTGGCATATCATGAGAATCCATGTATAAGAATTCTGTACGGTATAACCCAACACCTTCAGCACCATTATGAATTACTCCTTCTAAATCTTTTTGGAGTTCCAATATTTGCTGCTAATTCAACTTGATGACCATCTTTTTGTAAATGTATCAGCATCTTTTTAATTTTTTTCCCATTCAGCTTGTTGCGCTGCAAATGCTTCTGCTTTTAGCACGGTATTCAGCAACTACATCTTCAGAAGGATTTAAGAATACATCTCCTGATAAACCATCAATAATGATTAAATCACCATCTTTAGCTAATGATGTAATTTCTTTTTGTACCTACAATTGCAGGGATTTCTAATGAACGAGCCATAATTGCTGAGTGAGAAGTACGTCCACCGATATCTGTTACGAACGCTTTAACATATTTACGATTTAATTGTGCTGTATCACTTGGAGTTAAATCTCCAGCAACAACTACTACTTCATCTTTGATTGTAGCCGGGCTAGGGATTTTAACACCTAATAAATTCGCTAAAAATACGTTTTTGAAACGTCACGAATATCAGCTGCACGTTCTTGCATGTATGGATTATCTTCCATGCCAGCAAAAAAATGCTAATAAACATATCTGAAACTTCTTTCAAAGCATGTTCTGCATTAACTTTTTGAGAAGTAATCGCATCTTTTACTTGACCTACTAATTCAGGGTCACTTAAAACCATTAAGTGAGCTTCAAATACTTGAGCTTCTTCTTCTCCAAGATTTTTTTAATGCTGTTTCTTTTGATTAATTCAATCTCTTTTTGTAGAAACTTCTAAAGCTTTTTTTCTAAACGTGAGATTTCATTATCTGTGTCTTCTACACTAATTTTTGTAAAGCTTAAATCTGGCTCAGTTAATGTATAAACTTTTGCGATTGCAATACCATCACTGGCTGCAATACCTTGTAAAGTTGGTTTCATATTACTCAGCTAATCCTTCTTTTTTTCATTGTTTCTTCGATTCCAGCAAGAGCTTCTGCTGCATCTTCACCATCAGCTGTAATCACTACGTCAGCACCTTGACCAACACCCTAATGACATAACGCCCATGATTGATTTTTAAGTTAACAGATTTACCTTTGTATTCTAATTGAATATCTGAAGCAAATTTGCTAGCTGTTTGAACTAATAATGTCGCTGGACGAGCGTGAATTCCTGTTTCTGCAATTACGTGATATTCTTTCTTTTCCATGAAAAAAACTCCTTTTAAATATAAAAATTTTTTTATTAAGGATTGTACTCTCACTAGTATACCTAGCAAACGTATACACTCCTCTCATTAAGTTAGGTTACCATGTTTTTATGAATTTAACAACTATTTCTATCCATATTTTTAATAATTTTTTTATCATCATTTACGATTTCATCTTCTAGATTATGTTTTTTTCATTTTTTTGAATTTTAATAATGAATTTTTTTCAGAAAAAGAGAGTATAATAACAGAAAGAGATTACAGTAAAGGGTGTATGAAAATGAAGTTAATTGATATTACCAATAGTCACTTAAAAACTTGTTAAAGAACAATTAGCCAATACGGATGCATTTTTTTGTAAAAAGTGTATTCACTAGGACAAACAACTGTTATTTATGAAGATGCTGCTACTCATAAAGATATCGTTATTCTCAACCGTAAGCGTCGTGTAAAAGACAATGAAATTGAATTTGTTGTTCATCGTTTGCTTCATACAACTTGCGATGATTTAGACATTATTTACGCAGATAATTTTGTTGAAATTAGTATTCCAGTAGAGAAATCAAAAAAATAAACTTTTTCTTAAAAATGTTTTTAAAGAACACCTGTACTGTTACCATTATAAATATTAAAAAAACGAGATTGAGCTTTTTCAATCTCGTTTTTCTTTTTAAGATAATTGATTTCTCCACTCTAATAATTTTTTTCCACATCATCTTGATGAATAGTTTCTGGTCCACTGCTTCTTCTATTAAAAATAGGATAATTAGTTAGTGTAGTATATTCTACTCCTTCTTGAGAAAAAGGCTTCATGATTTTTTTCTTTAACTTCAAACACGAATATCCCAAATCAAATAATATTACAATAAATTTATTCGCAAACATCCAACAACGAAGTGATTATCATCTGATATAAACTTCCTATAAATTAAGATTTCAAAAATTTAAAAATATAATTTTAAAATGAATTTTTGCCCTAAAGGACTTAAAAAAAGCCTAATATTCCCACAAAAAAATCGAATACTACCTGCAATTAAAAATAATAATAAAGATTGAGGTTCCATAATTAACTAATATACCACCTAAATATGCACCTAACGGAATAGAGGCATATGAAATCATTCTTGTAATACTAATCACTCTCCCTAATATCTCTTGTTTAATCATCTTTTGTCTTAATGTAAAATAAGTAATTGCATTAATATTTCCAAAGAATGTACTAATACCTAATAAACTCCCAATGTAAATATAATGTGAATATAAAGAAATACAAATAGTTGCTACTCCTGCAAAAAAATTGTACAGACTGAAATGATTTTTTTCCATAATTAAATTTAGAAATAATTTTAGGAGAAATTATCGAACCTAAAAACAGATCCTACACCAGCCATTGATAGAATTACTCCATAATGGAAAGCAGAATATCCTAAAAATATCTGTAATATAATATACAAGATTAGCTTGAAATAGATGTATTCCAAAAATTGGTTCCAAAAAAATAAAAGAGAACCACAGAGAATTACTTTATTTTTTTCACTTCAGCAAACCCTAATTTTTATTGTTTGAGAAAGAGAATCCTTTTTTTATCTTTCATTTGATTCACTCTAGAATCAATACGAAGAATTACTAACCCTGCAACAAGAAAAAAGTAAGTGCATTAATCCATAAAGAATTCAAAGGTGGAAAAAAAGAATCAAAACAATTCCACTAATCATAGGACCAATTAAATTCAACGTGTTATCAATTAGTTGCAAACCTGAATTTGCTCTCGTCAAAGATTTTTATTTCCACAATCTGGGGTAACAAACTTTGAAAAAGCCGGATGTATCAGAGGTTCTATAGAAGATAGTAAAAAATGTTAATAAATATAGTAAAGGAAGAAATAATTGTTCACCATTAAATGCAGCAATTAACAAACCTAGGAATAACAAAGATATCAAATGTCCGAGCGAAATAATAGAAGTTTTTTTATATTTATCTGCCAATACCCTCCAACAAGTGAAAAAGTAATCCATGGTAAAAAGAAATTCCATATAAAGATGCCATATGAAAGGATGAACCTGTTTTTTTCAAAAAAACAAGTATCGGTAATGCTAATTTTCTCAACCAGTCTCCAAAAATTAGAAATTAAAAAAATGTTATCCATAAAATTTTATAATTGCGATTCAAATTTGTACTTCCTTTCGAGAGATAATTATTGTTTTTTTCTATTATATCTGTAAAAATAAATATAACAATTATTTTTTTGTCATATTATATAAAAAGGAATGAGTAAATGTTCGGTCATACATTAAGATATTTTTAGAAAAATCAAAATCATTAACTCTTGAATATGTAGCAAGAGATATTGTAACAGTAGCCTTTCTATCAAAAAGTAGAAAGAAATTTATCTGATATTTCATTAACTAATTTTTTTATTGTTGCTTAATCGGATGGAAATCGAATTCATAGAATTTATGGAAGTTCATGAAAATCTATCTAAAAAGAAAAAGAATTATTCAATTTTTGAGATACATCAGTTATATGCAAATCGAAATTATCAACAATTGAAAGAAATACAAAATAAAACAACTTGATTTTTTTCTCAGATAAATGTGTTACAGAAATATTTATTAATCTATTAATCGCAAAGTTAGAAGGGAAAAAAACACAATAAATGAAGTACAAAAGTAAAAATAAAAATAATTCAATACTTAAACGATATGGAAAAATTGGACATATTCAGAATATTACCTGTATTGTCATTGTCTAAATATTTTTCCTCATGATCAAATGATTCAATTATCATCAATTACTATAAAAAAAGATTTCAAAAAAATTATATAAAAATCAGTTATGAATTTTCTCTCGTCTACATGATGCTTAATAATACAATTATCACTTGTTTAGAAAGAAATGATTATCCAAATGCAAACTTTTTTTATGAAACTACTATTGAATTACCCAATGCACAAACGTGATTACTACCACCGTTTAAAAAAACAATAAGCTTAAATTCAATTTTACAATTTAAACTAAGTAATGATACTCAAGAGTTATTAAAAATTAAAACAAATAATACAAACTCTTCATGTATTAGAAAACCAATTCTTGTCTTTATGATCAAACCAAACACCAATTAAAAATTACTATTACAAAAACGAATTTAGAATAATTTTTGAACATAAAAAAATCACTAAAAAGAGCTTTTTCAACGCTCTTTTTAGTGATTTTAATTTAATCTCTAATACCCTTTTTTTGACCTTCCCATTCCAAGCATCATATCCATTTTTCAAAATGAAAAATATTAGAATAACCCTTACGTTTTTAAAACGATACGCTGCTCTTCCTGAAATCGTCATCCCTTGCTCATATAAATAAATTGGTTGATCCTTTCTTAATTCAAACATACGATCCTTAAATTGAGAATAAGGAATATTTCTAGCCCCTAAAATATGCCCAGCTCTAAACTCATCCTTTTTCTCGCAAATCAATTAATTGACCATGACGTAAATCTTTACTAAATTCCGTTACATCTAAAGTTTCAGCCGAACTACGACGCATCCAAAAATAATACTGCAATATACGCAACATATACTGCTAAAATACTCCAAACAATCCAAAAATAACATACAATACTACCTCTCTGATTAAGATTTTCCAATTAATACTAATGAAGCGGCTCCAATAACACCAGCATCATTACCTAATTCAGCTAAAGCTAAAACAGTTGATTCTTTAATTGGTGGGAAAACATTTTTTTCTCAAATTCTTCACGAACACCTTTTAATAAAAAAATTCACCAGCAGCACTCACGCCACCACCAATGACAATTCTTGAAGGATTTAAAATATTCGCAATATGAGAACATGCTACACCTAAATATTCTGAGAAATGACGAATCACGATTAACGCTAATTTATCCCTTCTTTTGCCAAATCAAAAAAACATCTTTAGCAGTGACTTGTTGCCCGTCATCAATTCTTGCTTTCAACTCTGAATTTCCAGCATATTGTTCTGCATAACGACGAGTTAAGTTTACAATACCTGTTGCACTTGCTACAGTTTCTAAACAACCTTTCTTGCCGCATGTACAAGCAATTGGGTCTTCAAAATCAACTGCAATATGACCTAGTTCGCCACCAGCACCACTAAATCCATGGATTAATTGATTACCTGCAATCACTCCACCACCAACACCAGTTCCTAGTGTTACAAAAACTACATCAGGTTCATTATTTCCTGCTCCAACCCATTTTTTTCACCAAGGGCTGCAACATTCGCATCATTATCAATATAAAATGATAACCCTAATTCTGATTCAATTTGTTGTTTAATCGGTTGTAATGTTTTTCCAGTTTAAATTGTACGCACCAATAACAGTTCCTTCTTGGCGATTTACTACACCTGGAGAACCCATTCCAATTCCTAAAAAAATCATCCTTTGTTAACCCTAATAGAGTTAGTTTATGTTTAATCGATTGAATAATATCTGGAACAATATGGCTTCCTTCATCTAAAATATTTGTAGGAATAGACCATTTTTTTCTTGAATTTCACCATTTTGTGTTAAAATAGCAAATTTAATTGAGGTTCCTCCTAAATCAATCCCGATAATTTTTTTATTCATAATACTCACCTCATAAAAACGTATTCAATTTAATTATAGTATATCAGTTAGTAAACAGTTTTTCATAGTAAAAATTGTTTTATGCCAATAAAGAATAAGAGGATAAACACAATAATGTAAGCAATCCCAAAGAGGATTCTTTCATAAATTTTTGTTACTCCATCTCCTCTAAAGGTAAAAACAGCTGTCGCAATATATCCACCTACTAAACCACCAAGATGGCTATAAACATCTACTCTACTAAGGAATAAACTGGACAAAAGATTCATGATTAATAAAAGCTTTATATTGCGTTCCTAATTCTCTGAAAAAAATAAATATATTTATGTTTCGTAGATAAATATAAAAATAATTCCAAATAAGCCAAACAATGAAGTACTAGCCCCTGCTGAAATAGAAGGGCTAAAAAGCAAAACTTGCAATATTTCCCATGATACCACTTAGTAGATAGATTACAAAAAAATCTCCCATGACCAACGATACTTTCTAATTGATTTCCTAAAAAAATATAAAAAGATACTATTCATTACAAGATGTTTCCAATCCAATATGCAAAAAAATATCGGTGTTATAAAGCGCCAATATTGATGAAAAAAGCAATAATAAATGGATTATATTTTTGCTCCAAAATAGACTAAAACCCTTGGATTTGTTGAACCCCCACTTAATGTCATTATGATAAACATGATGATTTGTATCAATAAAAAATAGATTCGCAACTGTTAAATGTTGTAAAATCGTTCTTTTATATCTCTTTTTTTCCAATAATTCATCTGAATGAATCACCCCTTCCTTTGTAATCAGCATTTGAACTGCTTGATCAAATACTTCCACATTCCAAACAGCTTCATCATAAACTTGTTCCTGATAAGCTAAACTAATGGTAGAAAAGTTCTGTTGTTCTATGAAACGATCATAGTAACCTCCACCAAATCCTAATCGTTCTCCTTTTTTTAGAATAAGCCAGTCCTGGAACAATGACTAAATCAATCTGTTTTTTTCATCCACCCAAACTGGCTGAGTAGGCTCTTCTACTCCAAAGGAATTTTTTTGAAATTCAGTCTTTTCATCCCAATATGCAAATTTCATTTTTCTATGTGGTAAAGTTACTGGAACTACAAGCGTCTTATCCATCATTCTTGCTAACTTTACCACCTTATCCAATGAAAAATTCCATTGGCATTGACTTCGTTAATGCAATGATTTTTGCTTCTGTCCATTCAGGAAGATTTTTTTAAATAGTCTAATATAAGTTCTTCTTGATGATTTCTTTTTTTCTATAGATAAGCTCATCAAAAATTTCTTTTTGCAATTTTTTTCTGGCATCTGCCTTATCCATTTTTAAATTTTCCATTACTTCAACCCTTTATCTTTCTTTGTTAAAGGTAATGTAATTTTAAAAAAATTGAACCATGATTTAATAAAGTAGTTACTGAAATTTCTCCATCATAACTTTCAATCAATTCTTTAGCAATAGATAAGCCTAAACCATTACCGCCTCTTTCTCTTGAACGAGCTTTATCTACACGATAAAAATCTTGAGAAAAACTTTTTTTACGGTCTTCCTCGGTCATTCCCATACCGAAATCTTGAACAGCAATTTCTACATGTTCTTCTCCCTTAGATAAACTCATTATAATCTCTTTTTCGTTCAAGAGAATATTTAACAGCATTATCCATTAAAAATAATCACTACTTGCTCTAAATGATTTAAGTAAATAGGAATCCATAAATCTCTTTTTAAATCATCATCAAATGTGAATGTAAAATCGGGATATAACACTCGAAAAATTATGCACTACCTGTTTCACTACATCTGTAACATTTGTTGTAGCATCCTTATATTGTTCCTTAACTTGAGGAGCACGTGATAAATCTAACATCTCTTGCACTAAAGTTTTCATTCTTTTGCAACTCTACTAAAGAAGCTTGTAAAGATTCTTCTAAAAACTTCAGGGATCATCTTTTTCCCCATCGATTTAATAATTTTAAATGCCCTTCCACAATTGCTACAGGGAGTTCTTAATTCATGGGATACATCTTCTACGAAGTGTTTTTTTGTTGTTCAATATAAAAAAACTAATCTTATCTAATAATTCATTAAAAATGTTCAGAAACAATTGCAAATTCATCGTTCTTTTTCCGAAACTTTAATTCGCTTCGTTGAAATATTTTTCTTCACTGATAGACGAAAATGATTTCTTGAATTTTTTTAATAGGTTTTGTCATTTGATTCGATAGTAAGTATCCTAGAACAATCGCAATAATGGCAGAAACAAAAAGAATCAACAGCGCTAGCTGATTTAATTCCTCTTTTTAATTGTTTTTAAATTATCTAATCGATTTGTAATTGCTAAATAGCCTATTAAAAATTCTTGACTTATTAGAAATAATAGGCATAGAAGTTTGAAAAAAATCGTTTGCCCATTTTTTTAATTTCTTAATTTGAGTTTTTAGCATCATTTCCAATTAATTCTCCATCATTCCAAGATTGGGTTCTAAAAATTTCTTTTTCGATTTGTTCCATACACTTGTACATTGAACTGTTGATCATTAATATAAAAATTTCTTTTTGATAAACACCATCTTTATCTTTTTGGTAACTATTATTTTGATTCAATGTTGCTACAATATTTGCTGAAGTTAGCGGCGCTTCATACTCTGATAATTTTCCGCTCAATTGTTCTCTATATTTTTTTCCGTTAGTTCTATTTTTTTGATTTTGATAATATTGGATTTCAAATCCTAAAAAAAGCAATTGTAACCAATGTGAATAGTAAAAAAATAGTGGTCGAAATAATCAACCACCATTTTTTTCCCAACGGAAGTCTCTTCATGTTTTTTTGTCTCATGATATCCTCCATTATGTTTTTCATTAACGACGCATTACATATCCAGTTCCACGAACTGTTTGAATATAACTTTCTCGTCCTGGAATATCAATTTTATTTCTTAAGTAACGAATATATACATCGATAACATTCGTTTCCACTTCCATTTTATAGCCCCATACTTGGTTTAATAAAACTTCACGAGAAAGCACAATATTAATGTTTTCCATTAACATTAATAGTAATTCATATTCTCTCTTTGTTAAATCAATTAATTCTCCATTACGACGTACTGTACGATTTTCTTTTTCAATGACTAAATCACGATATTCTAAAAATCGTTTGTTTTTTTGTACTCGCGCTTCCTCTTCGATACTTAACCTTCTGAACAATGCACGAATTCTTGCTAAAAATTTCCTCAATTTCAAAAAGGCTTAACAACATAATCATCCGCCCCTTGATCTAATCCAGTTACCCGATCCATTACAGAATCTCTAGCTGTCATAATAATAATTGGCGTTTTTTTCACCTGACGTAACCGGCGTACTACTTCTAATCCATTTAATTCTGGCAACATTAGATCTAATAAAATAACATCCCAATCTTCATCTATCGCTGCCTGCAAGCCACTTCGTCCATCAAAACAAATTTTTTTGTTTCATATCCTTCGTGTTGTAATTCTAATTCTACAAATCGTGCTAAATTTTTTTTCGTCTTCAATAATTAAGATCCTTTGATTCGTGGACATGGATACACCTCTCCCTAATATTTTTTTACATTCATAACTATCATAACATATTCTTTGTTTCCATTATAGCCCTTCGAAAAACACCATCTTAACGAATTTCTTTGACTTTTTAACCGAATGAAATGATTAAAAATAATTTCGATTTTATTTGAATATTTTATAAATCATACAAAAAAAGAGAATGAGCAATTTCAGTTCATTCTCCTTTTTGAATACTATTCTTCATCTAATAAATTTGTTTTGACCTAAATCTTCTACTTCTTGAGTAACGACTTCTCCACCAATATTATAGTGAGCACGGATTTTTTTCTGTTAATACTTCAACGATTTCTGGATGTTCAGTTAAGTATTTTTTTCGCATTTTCACGGCCTTGTCCAATCTTTTTCATCATTATAGGCATACCAAGCACCGCTCTTCTTCACTAAATCTAAATCAGAAGCCATATCTAAAAATTTCACCAATTTGAGAAATTCCTTCCCCATACATAATATCCACTTCAGCTGTTTTAAATGGTGGTGCAACTTTATTTTTTTCACAACTTTAATTTTAGTGTGATTTCCTAAAAATTTCTGCTCCATTTTTAATTTGATCGCTACGACGAACATCTAAACGAATACTTGCATAGAATTTTTAATGCACGACCACCAGGTGTTGTTTCTGGATTACCAAACATAATTCCAACTTTTTCACGTAATTGGTTAATAAAGATAGCAATTGTTTTTGTACGGTTAATAGTCCCTGATAATTTACGAAGTGCTTGAGACATTAAACGAGCTTGAAGCCCCACATGAGATTGTCCCATATCTCCTTCAATTTCAGCACGTGGTACTAATGCTGCAACTGAGTCGACAATCACAATATCAACTGCCCCTGAAGCTACTAATGCATCAGCAATTCCTAATCCCTGTTCACCAGTATCTGGTTGAGATAATAGTAATTCTTCAATATTAACGCCTAATGCTCTTGCATATTCTGGATCTAAAGCATGTTCCGCATCGATAAATGCTGCTACTCCACCACGTTTTTTTGTACTTCTGCTACCGCATGTAAAGCAACTGTTGTTTTACCACTTGATTCAGGACCAAAAAAATTTCAATAATTCTTCCTTTAGGATAACCACCTGCTCCTAATGCAATATCTAATGCTAATGAACCTGAAGAAACAGTCTGAACTTGCGAATCAGCTTTTTTTCTCCTAATTTCATTACTGCACCTTTACCATAACTCTTTTCAATTTTTTTCAATGCATCATCTAATGCACGTTGACGATTTTTCTTGATCTGCCATGTTAAACCTCCATGTCCTCTTAATTCATCCTTATCATACACTATACTTCATACTGAAAGCAAGAAAAAAACGAACGTTTGTTCTGTTATTTTTTTTAATAAATATTTTCTTAGCTCGTTTAACCCATATTGAACCGCAAATTCACGGTTTCCATTTCTATTTCTTGCTAAATGTAATTCTATTGTTTTTTTGTTTCTAATCCATCCGCTAATGAAATAAATATTGTACCTACTTCTTTTTCCTTCCATTGTTGAAGGACCTGCTACACCGGTAAAGGAAATTCCAAGGTCACTACCGAATATTGTTCGTACATTTTCTGCCATTGCTTCTGCACACTCTGCACTAACCATTCCATATTTTTTTCTAAAAATTTCTTGTGGAACTTGTAATTGATTTTTTTCTTTACAGATTCTTGATACGCAACACAAGAGCCTAATACATACTGTGAACTTCCGTCTATAGAAACTAATGTCGAAGCAAAGAGCCCTCCCGTTAAACTTTCTGCTGAAGAGATACTTAACCCACTATTTTTTTTAATAATTCACTTGTAATCAATAATAGTGTTTCATATTCACCATATCCATAAAAAAATATTCATTTTCAACGAACAATATTTTTTTGCTTCTAATTCATCTAATAACCGTTCACACTCTTCTCTAGTATCCCCATTTGCAGTTAATCGAAGAACTACTTCATACATTCCTGCGTATGGAGCTATCGTTGGATTTGTTTGTTCTTCAATTAATTGTTCTAAATCCGTTACTAATCTAGATTCTCCAATTCCAAAGAAACGTAAATATCTAGATACAAAAAAATTCCTTCATTTGAAACTTTTTCTTTTAAATAAGGAATTGCCTCTTTTTCAAGCATCATTTTTAACTCACTCGGTGGTCCCGGTAAAACAATGAAAGTATTTTTTTATCTGTTTCTACTGCTCCACCAATCGCTAAACCATTATGATTTTTTTAAAAATTGTTTCACCTTCAAACGCTAATGCTTGAAGTCGATTATTAGGACTCATTGGACGGTGAGATTGTTGATGGAAACGAATAATTTTATCCATCGCATCTTTATCTTCGACTAATTCTTTTTGAACAAACTTTGCTAAAACTTGTTTTGTAATATCATCCGTAGTTGGTCCTAATCCACCACTTAAAAATAATTAGGTCACTACGACTACTAGCTAGTTGAATACTTTCCAGCATTCTTTCTGGATTATCTCCAACGGTTTTGTTGGTAATAAGTTGAAATAGACAACTTTGCCAATTCTCTCGCAATAGTTGCACTATTCGTATTAATCACTTGACCCATTAATAATTCTGTACCGACTGTAATAATTTCTGCTTTCATACTTTTTTTACTCCTCATTTATAAAAAAATAAAGAGGCCAGGTATTCCCAGCCTCCACCATTAAACAGAAAATGAATCTGCAAAAAACATGTTTTATTTTTTTTATAAAGTAATCTACTCCTGAATATACTGTTGCCACTAAACACACATATAATAAAAATTGTCCCAATTGAAAATGGTAATCCTTTTTACTGGAAAAATCATCAATCAATAAAAAGATAATCGCTAACATTTGCGTTGCAGTTTTAACTTTTTCCAGGCCATGCTGCTGCCAGTACTTCACCATCATTCACTAATAATAAACGAAGTCCTGTTACAGCTAATTCTCTACATACAATCACTGCTACAATCCACATTGGAATGACACCAGCCCCTACTAATGTAATAAAAAGCCGTCATCACTAATAATTTATCTGCTAAAGGATCAGCAAATTTCCCAAAAATTCGTAATTAAGTGATATTTTTCTAGCTAAATAACCATCTAAAAAAATCTGTAATACTAGCAATAGTAAAAAAATAATCATTGCTAATAACCAACTAATACTTAAATTTGAATGAAGAACACTCACCATTCCTAAAACATCTTTTTGGAAAACACATCATTAGTAAGAACAATGGAATCATGACAATTCGAGCAATGGTTAATCGATTGGCAATATTCATCCTATTCCTCTATTCCACTGTAATGTAAATAGCTGTAGCACTTACTCCATCAGGAATTTGAATTTCTTGTCCTGCTAAAGTAATCGTACCAACTGGTGTATAACCGAAGTTTAAAAACAATGGAATTTGTTCCTTCAGGAATTGAACCTACTAATTGTTGTCCTGTAGTAGGAGCTCCATCGGCTACTACTTTTTTTGATTTGCTGTAATTCTTGCCCATAATTGTGTTCTTGCACGGTTTGTTACTACTAAGTTTGCAGGAAATTCAGCTAATTTTTGCTGTATAATATAATGAATTTCCGTTTGCATATGAATAACGAATGGTTGTTTCTTTTTGATTCTTTTGTAGTAGTTGTTGATTGTGTTGTTTCTGCAACTGTTGTTTCTTCTGCTTTCTCAGCTGTTGTAGTATTTTTGAGCTGTTACAGTAGTTGCAACTGCTGCTGGCTTCGGCGTTGAACGTTTATTCAATAATGACTGTGCAATCGCAAATACAATTGCTACAGCTAACATTCCTAATAAAATTGTAGGTAAATAATTTTTAAATTGTCCCCAAGCTTTTTGTAACAGAAGTTTGAGCCTCTCTATTATTGGATAAACGACTTGAGATGAATTTTTTTATCTGCTAATACAGATTCTTCCTCTGGAATTCCTCCAGGATTTTTTTGGAGTTTCTAATTCAAATTCCTCTAATAATCGAACACCGTCTACTCCAACTGTTTCTGCTACTTGCTTAATAAATGCACGAGTATAAAAGTCTCCAGGCATTAAATTGAAATCATTCTCTTCGATTGCAATTAAATATTTTTTTGAATTTTTTTGTAATTTGTTGCAAGTCGTCTAAAGTATATCCTTTTTTTGTTGACGAGCACGTTTTAAGATTTTCTCCGATTGTTTGTTCCATTTAATCACCAACTTTTCATATTGTCATGAAAAAGTATACCATAGATTGCATATGAAACAAACTCATTCACTGTGTTTTTTTCGACAACTTTCTTCTCATTCATTACAAGATAAACTTTTTCAGAACGAGTAGAACCATTTTTTTAGATGAGCGATTAAATCAAAAAAACTTGACTTTTTCCATCCCATTTAATTTCTACATTCCCAGTCGAAAAAGTCTATTCTAGTAGGATAAATCATTTCGTTTTCTTTGACTTCTAAATAATAATCTAAATTTTTGAGTCGATAATTCTAACATTATTTTTTTAGTCGATACGTATCACGAATTAATCGATACTGATTCGCATTTGCTACTCGAATTTGATAAAAAAGCAACCGTTACTAAAGCTTGTAACAAATAATAATGCTAAGAAAGGGACTACTAAACTAGCTTTTTATCTTTTGACGTTTTATCAGATTCTTTCTCACGAGTGTCCTCCTTTTTATGTTTCTCTTTACTAGGAGAAGATTTCTCATCTTGAATAATTTCTTTTTCAATTGAAATGACACGATTCCCTGGAATAAAATAGGTCTCAAATTTTTTTCGTTATTTCGTAGAATTCCTTTCAAACGTACTCCATCTTTTTTTCCCCTTGAAGTAGCATTTTTTTCATATCCAATTAATAATGGATGGTAACCTTTTTCCTTTACCTTCTCCCTTACTAATCCAAAGTGTGGACTTTAACTGATTATTATCTGATTTAGCACGAATTGAATAATCTTCTTCTTGAGTTGGTCGTCCATCTTTAAATTCTGTTTCAAAAGAAACCAAGGGTCTAGCATACCCTTGTAAATGTGTATCCATTTGAATCACCATTAAATGCCACTCTATATAATTTGGAACTTCTAATTTATTTTGCACTTTCAATAATACTTGATAAACTTCACTAATCAGTAGAAGACTAACTGCAAATATTGCTAAAAGCCATTAATTGTTCAATCAGAAGAAATCCTGACTTTTTCTGTAGAACCCATTCCTTCAATCTGAATCACCTCCTCTTGATTACAATGAATTGCAATAGAAGTCGGTGCTGTTTTTTTGAAGTAGATTTTTTTATAATGGGATTGCTCTTTAGTTTTTAGAAGATTTTTTTCATCTTTCTTTATAGACTCATCCTCTTTTTCCCTTTTTTTCTTTAGCATAAGGAACTGGTACCCTACGTTCATGTAACTTTATTAATTGATTTGAATATTCGTTTTAATGTACATGCTTCATTTTTCTCTTTTTAAAGAATTTTCCCAATATAAACGATAGTAATAATACGGTTAAAGTTGCGATCATTAAAGCTAATAAAAGCTTCTACAAAGGCGTAAGCTTTAATTTTTTTGAAATTTCAACATAATATCTCCCCCACCTAGATGAAATGTAAAATGGTATGAATATTTTTTTCCCTTTAAATGTTATTTGAGAAACCTTATTAAACGTCGTTAAATTTCCTGTTTCTCCTCTAAATCGAATTAAAGGAATATTGGTTGTTGAAATACTTTTTGGAATTATTCTATCTGTATTTAATGATTCATTTCCTGGACAGCTTAAGTGATAATAATTATTATTAGGATTATTTATTTCTATTGTTGAATTTTTTTCCCGTCGCCTGTGCACTCGCCTGCACCAATTTCAAATCATTTTCAAACTGCTTAATAAACACTCTTTCTTGATACGTTTCTCCAAAATCCACTATAGCTGGAGGAACTAGCCATAATAATATTATAAGAATACTGAGTGAAACAAGTAGCTCTACAAGAGTAAATGCATGAGATTTCATAGATTTCCTTCTCTTATTTATTTTCATTATTCTTTAGGGCTTTTTGAATCATTGTATGCTTTCAATTGTTCAGCTGTTATATAATGTTCTTCTTCTAACTTTTTTTCGGTGTTGGCTTATCTGTTACATTTTTTTATCTAATTGATATAATTCTTGCTGATTTTTTTATCACTTTTTACAATTGCAGCATCTGATTTCTTTTTGAGCTTCCTCTCTTTGTTTCGCAATATTTGGAATAATGAGTAGCATCATCAACCCAATAATAAATAAACAAATGAGTAACTCAATTAATGTAAATCCTTTTTTTTCTTTTTTTAGTAATTTTTTTCATCTTAATTTCCTCCAATCATTGTTAACGTTGGTAACATTAAAAATAATATACATTGACATAATCATAAGCCCAATTCCAATAAATAGAACCGGCTGAACAAAGCATAATTTTTCTTTTCCAGTGTTCCTTTAAAAATCCTCAAATGAATTTTTTTTGAAAAATTGTCTCAATTTAATATCTAATTGGTGTGTTAGTTCTCCTTGAACAATTAATAAAAATAAGTGGTTTTTTTGAAATAACTCTAATTGATCAATCGCACTTGAAAAATGAGGTTCCTTTTTGCATTTCATCTTCAATAAATTCTGCGATAGCCTTTGTTAGAGGACTTGTGCCTGCTTGCTTCATCTGTTCAATCATTTGCAGTAATGACTGTCCATTTCCTAAAAAAATAAGCAAATTCTCTAGCATATAAAAAGGTGTAATATTGTTGGACAAGACTTCCGACTATTGGGAGTCGAGTTAAAAAAATCGTAGGCGTTTCAAAAATAGTTTTATTTTTTTCCAATATACATACACTATGCCGACTACAGTTCCTATAAAGAGACTAACTCCTAATACAATCCAAGGCAAATGAACAAAAGCCATTCCATATCAAATAAAGCATCATATGGTCTTTAATACTCTCTACTTGAACCATCGACTGCAGTTGCCCTAGTAATAAATAGCGAATGGCAGCTACCATACAAACTAAAAACACAATCAAAATGCACGGATAAATTAATACTTGACGTAACTTCTTCAGTTGTTGATCTTTTTGTATTAAATATTGTCCAATCGTTCGACAAGAAAGTGCAAAAGAACCTGTCGACATGGATAAATAAATTTGTGAACAAATCGAATCAGAATACCCTACAAGATGTAAAGCTTCATCAAATCTCTCGCCCATCAATAAATGTTCCATCATGATACTAATGACGGCTTCTTGTTTTGGAATGAGTAATTTGGCAAATTCCAATGTTTCTTGTAATGTAAATCCCTCTTCTAGTAGTTCCCCTACTTGAGTTAAAAATAACGCTTGTATTTTGTTAGACCATTTCTTAATAGATTTGGTAGGCTTCGAGACTTTGTTTTGAAATATATCCAAGTGCATAAGCTTTCCTCAACTTTCTATTAAACGGATGTTCCAAAAGGATTTAAAAAAATCCTTCTTCTTGAATTAAATGTTGCAATGAAGTTCCATAAGCAATATCAAATAAAGTAGCCTTTTTTTCTTTGAAAGAGAAATATGATTACAATGAAAACAACAATGACTCTGGCATAGAGAACAATATCTCGGCACTAACCGCTGTGCCACGACTGCTACTAATGTTTGTCTTAATAAATCTTTTTGTAATTCCTAATTCCTCTAATCTTGAGATAACTCCTTTACAATCTTTTTGCATGAACCGTTGCTAACATTAAATGACCTGTTAATGCTCCACGAATGACCATTTTTTTGCTGTCATTTCATCTCGAATTTCTCCGATGAGCATCATATCTGGATGATGCCTTAATGAACTTTTTGATGAGCAATTCATACGTAATTCCTGCTTTTTCATTGATTTCTGTTTGTAAAAAAACAATGGTTCATTCATTTCAACAGGCTCTTCCATTGTGATAACTTGCAAATTAGTATCATTAACACGGTTTCTTAACAAGTGATACATCGTCGTCGTTTTTCCGGAGCTGACAGGTCCTGAAAAATAATATTAGCCCACTCTTGTAATGCAACATTCTTTGAAGAAGCTCAATATCTTTAGGAAAAATAAGTCGATACCTCCCCAGATTTTTTTCTCCTCCATCGATAAATGTAATAAACGAATAACAACGGAAGTTTGCATTTTAAAGTTTGTGATCACTGATAACCTTAATTCAATACTTGTTCCATTTGTTAATTCATATTTCATTGCACCACTTTTGCGGTCTACGTTTTTCCCCTACATCCATTCCAGACCGATACTTTACAAAAAGTAATCCAGCGATTGGCAGTATCCGAATCAATTGTCTTTAGTAAGGATAATTGCTCTCCATCTCGTAAATAAAAAAACGATACTCCTCCCCAAAAAGGCAATAAATGAATGTCATCAATGCGGAATTGGAGTGCTGCCAATAAAAATTTCATTCGTTAGCTCCTCCATTTTTTTCTCCCTCCTTTATAAAAAAATTGACTAGTCACTCTATATATACGCAAAAAAATCGAGAAAAAAATTTTTTTTTCCTCGATTTTTTTAAAAATTATTTTTTTATTTTTTTAAAAAAATCCTAATAATGCTCCAAAAAAATTCCTCCAAAAACTATCTAAGATAACATCTTGAATTAATGGGGTTCTACCTGGAGTTAAGCCTTGGTGAAATTCATCTGTAATAGCATATAAAAACAGTAATGAAAATTGCAATCATTAAACTCCAACCACGATTTTTTTCAAATGAATTTTTTTAGTCCTTTAGACCAATGATATCCGATAAAAATAATAAACTAAGAAATGAGCTCCCTTACGAATAAAAAAATTCAAGAAATTGAGCATAACCTAAACTTGGAATACTAATCACTTTTCCTGCATAAGTAAAATGAATTTTCGATAACATCTCTGAAAAAAAGGTTGAAATGGTAAAATTGTCTGTATATTTGAAACAAGTGATTGATCATGATAAGGCATTGAAGAACTATAAAATATAATCCCCATTAATACAATCGCAATAATAATCGATACTGTTCCTCTAGTGGTTCTTGTCATAGAATCCCTCCTATTTACTAGAATAAATTCATTATTGGCTACCATATATAAATTGTCAAGCAATTTTAGAAAAAACAAAAAAACTCTTACTATAACATAAGAGTTACAATAAGAGTTTTACTTTACAATTAAGCTTGAACTGGTAATTCTTCCCCAATCGCTGCTAAGCGTTCCATTACTTCTGCAGGAGTTAATCCTTTTGCAGCTACATAACGGTTTCTTGGGTGAACACGGCATTCATGACTACATCCGCCGATATATTTTGCTTCATTTTCTTCTGAAGTTAAAAATTTGACGGTTACATTCTGGGTTTGCACAGTTTACATAACGCTCACATGGAGTTCCATCAAACCAATCTTTTCCAATTACAACAGGATTTACATGGTTAATATCCACTGCAATACGTTCATCGAAAACGTACATTTTTTTCCATCCCATAATTCGCCTTGTACTTCTGGGTCTTTACCATAAGTCGCAATACCACCGTGTAATTGACCTACATCTTTATACCCTTCACGAACCATCCATCCTGAGAATTTCTCACAACGAACGCCTCCTGTACAATATACTACTACACGCTTGTCCATGAATTTTTCTTTATTATCACGAACCCATTGTGGTAATTCACGGAAGTTACGAATATCTGGACGAATTGCCCCACGAAAAATGTCCTAAATCATATTCATAATCATTACGTGTATCTAAAAACAACTGTATTTTCATCTAATAAAGCTTCTTTAAACTCTTTAGGAGATAAATAAGCTCCTGTTGTTTCTAAAGGATTAATGTCATTATCGAAATCATTATCTTCTAATCCTAAATGAACAATTTCTTTTTTTGTAACGAACAAACATTTTTTTTGAAAGCTTGTTCATCTTCTTCATCAATTTTTGAACCATAAATCTTCCATTCCTGGTAAAGAATGAACGTAGTCCATATTTTTTTGAGTTGTTTCATAATCTCCTGAAACAGTTCCATTAATTCCTTCATCAGCAACTAAAAATACGTCCTTTTTAGTCCGATTGATTTACAAAAATTCCAAATGATCTGCAGCAAATTGTGCCCCATTCTCAATTGGTACATATTTATAGTACAATAGTACTCTAATTTTTTTCTGACATAAACTACCTCCAAAGTAATTTCTTAATGAGTACTCATTATATCATCTGCACAAATCAATATCAAAGAAACTGCTTGGCATCAATGATTAGATAGAATTTTCACAAACTTTATTTGTAATCTGAAATTTTTTTGGCTCTTCAATTGGACTTTTATGTTTTTCCAATCCATTTTTTTCCATCCAAACAATATGATACCAACGATCAAATTTATACCCGCAACGTTTAAATTCTCCTACTAAGCGATACCCCATATGTTCATGATATTGCACACTATTATTCGTTAAATATTCATCTTCCACTTCAGGAGTTGCAATACAAGCATAAACATTTTTGATAGCCTAATTCTTGTAATTTTCTTTCCATTAGTTGGTATAATTTTTTTCCCATATCCTTTTTTTCTGTTGTCCTTGTTTTTAAATAAATACTAATTTCTGCAGCCCAAGAAAAAAAGCTTTTCGACTTGCAAAAGATCCTGCATATGCATATCCTAGCACTTCTCCCTCTTCTTCAATTACATAATAAGGAAATTTTTCAAGAGTCGTTTGAATTCTTCTTTCAAATTCTTCCACACTTGGAACATCATATTCAAATGTAATGGCTGTTTTTTTCTACATAATATCGATAAATTTCTACTAATGCGGCTGCATCTTCTATTGTTGCTACTCTAATTGTCATTCAGAATTCCTTTCATCTTACAATTCCTATTTTTTTATCGTAGTATACCACAGCTTCATTCTTGACAAAAAAATTTTTCTCTCTTACGCTATGCTTATAGACATTGAAAGGATGAATTTTTATGAAATATTTTTTTTAACAAGTAGTGCAAGCATTCCTGAATCTTATAAAGTTAATACTGCGAATGGTTTTGTCGAAAATTTAAAAAAACTGCTCTCGGTAAATCAACCATTAAAAACTCTATATATTTCTTCGGATCCTGATGCATTTGAATTAACAGACGATTTTTTTCTTCTTATACAAAAATTAGGATTTGAAGAAGTTGGACTTCATTTTGATCCATTTATTATTTTTTTGATCACCGTCAAACAGTAGATATTCAAGAATATTTAAACGAAGTAGATTTAGTTATCTTATCAGGTGGTCATGTCCCTACACAAAATCAATTTTTTTCCTAGAAATTCAATTAGCTGAAAAAAATTCAATCTTATAATGGTGTTGTTATTGGCATTAGTGCTGGAACGATGAATGCAGCAGAAACAGTTTACGCTCATCCAGAATTAGAAGGTGAAAGTATTGATTCAGACTATCAAAGATTTCTAAAAGGTATAGGATTAACAACGAAGCAAGTCATCCCTCATTATAATTTTTTTAAAAACACGAGTATTTAGATGGAAAAACATGTCCTTAAAGAAATTGCTACAGAAGATAGCGTGAATCAAGAATTTTTACATTTTACCAGATGGAACTTATATTTATGGACATGGTGGAATAGAAGAATTATACGGAGAAGCTTATCTCTTAAAAAAATAAAAAGCTTCAAAAAAATTAATACAAATGATCAGATTATTTCCCTTTAATTTGACAGTAACATTCTAAGACGACTTCGGTCGTCTTTTTTTGTCAAAAACACCCCATCGAAAAATCGATGGAGTGAGACTTGTTGAATCTTTTGATTAACGACGTAAACCTAAACGGTTGATTAACTCACGGTAACGTTGGATATCTTTGTTACGTAAGTAAGCTAATAAGTTACGACGGTGACCAACTTTTTTTCAATAAACCACGGTTTGAGTGGTAGTCTTTTTTTGTGTACACGAATATGTTCGTTTAAGTGATTGATTTCGTAAGTAAGTACAGCAATTTGTACTTCTGGTGAACCAGTATCTCCTTCTTTAATCGCGTACTCTTTGATGATTGCGTTTTTTTGTTCTTTAGAAATAGCCATTTCTAAACACCTCTTTCTTATATTATTCCTTCTACTGAGTAAAACGTTGGTGAATCGTAAAAACTCGGTACAAGGTCTGTGTTAAAAACACACTAATAGATTAACGTAACTCTATCAAAAAAATCAAGTAATTTGATAGGTTTATTATTGAACTTCTTTATGTGATTTTCTATCGAAGTAAACATGATTTGGTAACATTGCTTGTCCACCCATTAATTCTTCAATTGAACCAATCGCATATCCTTCCTGTTGCAAGAAATCTAATAATCTTGGTAAAGCTTCAACTGTTTCTGGATGAATATCGTGCATTAAAATAATCGAACCATTATAAGTTCCTTCTCTTACTTCTTGAAGAATACTATTCACATTACGACTCTTCCAGTCTAATGTATCCACAGACCAATTTAAAAATTGCAATTCCAGCTTGTTCTGCAACCATACGGTCAAATCCACCATATGGAGGTCTTAAAGTTGTTGGACGAATCCCTCCAGTAGCATCCCCAATTAATTTTTTTGAGTATCAGCTACTTGTTTATGTACTCCTTCAGGAGTTAACGTAGTTAATAATGGATGACTATATGAATGATTTCCTACTTGGTGTCCTTGTTCTACAATTTGTTTAATAATAGCTTCATTACCCGGAACATGTTTTCCCATAATATAGAATGTTGCATGAACTCCATATCGTTTTTAAAAATATCTAAAAACTTTCGGAGTCAACTCACTACTTGGACCATCATCAAAACTAATGGCTACACGTTTTTTTCATTTAAACGTTCCTCTAATTGATTTTTCCAATTTTTCATAAGCCTCTTTTTTTGTGATTCTGGGATACGATTACTTTTTTTAAAATTGGAAATAGTTCTTGAAACGCAAATGAAATTTGAGTTAAGCTTTTCTCCGTTACTAGTTCGAATAGGTTCTTTTTAAATTAAATCTAAATCCATTTTGAATAATAGAAGCATCCAAGTTTTTTTCCAATTTTCATAAGCAAATTCTTGTAATAATTGATTAGTCTGTTCTTCAGATAAAGATTGTTCCTTAGCTACATTCATCGCTTTTTTTACAAAAATGGTTTGTTACTTCTAAATCATTTACAAATAATTCACTGATAACAGGTGTCCCAGATTTTTTTCTTTACCTTCTAATTGATGACTTAATTCATCATAAGCTACCTGTTCTAATCCTTTTTTTAGTTTCTTGGTAAACAGATTGATAATAATAAACATCTTTTTATTCCGCTTAAAAACATTTGATTGATAAACCTTTAAATATACCCAAGTACGTTTCGATTCATCTTTATATTGTTCTTTTGCTTTTTCTAATAAAAACATCTAATTCCTTTTGAATAGGTTCTACGATTTTTTTGGTCAACAGTAGGATAGGGATACAGTAAATACTGTATTCCCAATTGTTTGAGATTGAACTTCCACAGCTTCATTATACTGCTCAGCATCGGTTGCTTCAGCCTTTCTCATAATTGACTCATTTCTACGAATCAAATGATTTTTTTGCTAAGCTGCTGACTACAAACCACTCAACTAATACTAAAAAAATAAAAATCAAAATAGCAATTGCAACTATTTGTGGTAGTTCTAATCGTTTTATACCTTTCCATTCTCTTTTTCATATTTCCGCTTCCTAATCTTTTACATTTTATAATTTTTGTTGGCATTTTGGACAAACTCCAAAAAAACTTCCATACGATGCCCTAGAACTTTATACCCTGTTAATTCTTCAGCAACTGATTCTACATCTTCTACTAACGGATAAAATAAATCTTCTACACGACCACATTCTTGACACACTACATGATAATGCTTTCCAATATTAAAATCATATCTACTAGCATCATCCCCATATGTTAATTCTAGTAAATAACCCTCATCCGTTAATTTATTTAAATTATTATACACAGTAGCCATACTAATATTTGGATCTTTTTGCGACAATGGCTGTATAAATATCTTCAGCTGTAGGATGATGCGCCTCAGCTAAATAATCTAAAAATCGCTATTCTTTGAGTCGTCATTCTGACGCCGTCTTCTCTTAGCTTCTCTTTTAATTGTTTCAGTTCTTTTTCGTGCATAGAACCCCTTCTCTAATCTTAAATATTCGGATAAATTCTTCTATGATAACATCGTTCTGTAACATTGTAACATATTTGTAATATTAATACTAGAGTTAACCTAATCTTACACTTATAATTATCATAATCTATTTCATTATACTAACAACTGATTAAACAAGCAAATTACAATTTCAAAAGAAAAAAATGGACAAGAATCTTAAGGTAAATTTAGATTCCTTTGTCCACTTCAATTTAATAACTATTACGTTGAAATTTTATTAAGCTTTTTGAACACCTTGTTGTACCAAACGATTATATCCCATTGCTTCTCTAAGTGGTGCTGCATCGATTCCTAATGCTTCAACAATTGTATAAGAAAATTCAAATGCTGCTGCTGGACCTGATCCAGTGATGACTCTTCCATCTTGATGTACAAAAATCACCTGTATAAGTACCATCAACAATTTGTTTTTTTCAAATCCAGGATAACAAGTATAAGTATGATTTTTTTAATGCACCTGAATTTTCAATCGCAATCGGTGCAGCACAGTTAGCTGCGACCAGTTTGCCAGCATCATAATGATGTTTTGATAAAAATCTTGCACTTCTTGTTGATTCTTCAACAATTTTGCTCCTGGCATACCACCAGGTAAAATGACAATATCATATAAATTATTCATGACTGATACTAATTCTTTATCTGTAGAGATTGTTATATCATGAGAACCTGTTGCCTTAGTAGCAGATACTCCGACTATCTCTACTTCTACTCCAGCGCGACGTAAAATATCCATTGGAGCGATTGCTTCAATTTCTTCAAATCCTGTTGTTAATATGATTACTGCTCTTTTTCATTGGGAAATCCTCCTTATTCTTTTTTTCCTTTTTATTTTACCGATTTTTTTATACTTGTTTTCAACAGTGATAGCGTTTCAGATATAAATTGACATTTCAACTATTTATCAGTATATTGAACTCATTAAATGAAAAATATAATTCCTAGGAGGAAACAAATGACTTGGAAAAATTATTACAGATTCTGGTTGTGATATTAAACATTTAGAATCTCTACCTGAGCATTGTACTTATGTGAACGTTCCTTTAACCATTCATGTGGGTGAAGAAGAATTTATTGATAATGAAGTATTAGAAATTGATCAAATGATGGTAAAAAAATGTATGCCTATGATGGAAAAAAACTTCTTCATCATGTCCTAGCCCTGAGAGCTATTTACAAGCATTTGAAGGTGCCGATAACATTATTGTCGTAACGATTACTGGAGCTTTGTCTGGAAGTCATAATAGCGCACAATTAGCTAAAAAAATGTATTTAGAAGAACATCCTGAAGCAAAAAAATTGAAATTATCGATAGCTTATCTGCTAGTGGAGAAATGGTATTAATTACTCAAGCAATTGCAAACTTCATCAAGGAAGATCCTTCTTTTGAAGTAGTTGTGGAAAAAAAGCTCGTAACTATCATTCAAAAAAACAAAACTATTATTTGCTCTAGCAAGCGTGGATAATCTTGTTAAAAAAACGGTCGTCTAAGTAAATTAGTTGGACGTGTCGTTGGATTACTAAATATTCGCATGGTCGGGCAAGCTAGTTCTGAAGGAACACTAGAATTACTCCATAAATCACGTGGACAAAAAACGTGCCGTATCTGCCATTTGGGATGAAATGAAAAAGAACAATTATCAAGGTGGACGTGTAGCAATTAGTCATTGCGACAATCCAGAAATTTGCGCCATGATTACAACAGCGATTCATGCTGAATTCCCTGATGCCGATGTTCAAGCTTATCCTACAAGTGGATTATGTAGCTACTACGCTGAACAAGGCGGGATTTTTAATGGGATACGAAACTCATTAATTAACACTAAAACCAAAAAATAAACGACTCCTATCTAACGATAAGAGTCGTTTTTTTATTATGCTAATTCGCTTTTTAAATATGCATCTACTAATGCTTCGGTTGCTTGGATTGATTTTTATATGCGTTCTTTCATAGGAATGACTTGATTCAATTCCTGCTCCTAGTAAAGCATGTTTGACATCTGCTCCTGCACGCATCGCAGCTGAAGCATCACTTCCATAAAATGGATAAATATCTAATCGATAGTCAATTTCTTTTTCTTTTTGCTAATGATACTAAATGTTGGCGTAGCGTATAATTATAAGGACCAGAACCATCTTTCACACAAATAGAAACCGTATATTCATCGGTTTTGTTGGTCATCTCCCATTGCACCCATATCAACTGCTAAAAAAATTCCACAGCATTTTCAGGAATGCTACTATTCGCCCCTGTTCCAGTTTCTTCAATACAACTAAACATAAAATGAGTCGTTACAGGTAACTGAACATGCCAATCACAATAAGTTTTTAATAAATTTAATAAAATTGCTGCACTAACTTTATCATCTAAGAAACGACTTTTTTTACAAATCCTGTTGGAGTAATTGTTGTACGCGGATCAAAGGAAACAAAATCTCCCACTTCAATTCCATAACTTCTTGTCTCTTGTTCAGAATTTACTTCTAGATCCAAACGAACTTCCATATTATCTTGCGTACGTTCTGCTGTACCAGCATCTTTATAAACATGACAACTTGTTTGATGAATTAAAATCGTTCCCGTTACACTTTCACCTGTTGAAGCAATATGAACGGTACAATTTTTCTCCTTCAATCATATTCCATGGATAACCTCCAATTTTATCTAACTTCAAACGACCACTTGGTTTAATAGCACGAACAATCGCTCTAATGTATCAACATGGGCAGTTACTACACGACTACTCGTATTGTCCTTTCCCTCTACCGTTACGATAATATTCCCTTTTGGTGTTCTTTTTGTAAGGGTAACATAATTTTTCAAGAGTTTTCATTAAATACTCTTGTACCCCTACTGTATATCCCGTTGGAGAAGGGACTGCTAATAATTCTTGTAAATATTCTAATGTTTTGACTCATGTATAAATTCCTTTCAATTAACTTCTAAATGCCTACCATATCACGATAAAGTTGATGCGCATAACTATCCGTCATTCCTGATATAAAAATCAGTCGCCAATAATAAACGTAAATATAATTTTTTTCTACTTCAGATTTACCTTCTGCAAAAATAATGATACGAACGTTTTTTTGACTTTCTGAAATGATGCCAATTTTCTTCAAATCAACATAATCTAATCGACGGTTTTGTATCATAGGCTACTAATGGTGGAACAAAACTATCTAATAAATACGTTAAAGTAGAATAACCTGAAATTTCTAACCGTAAAAATACTCTTATGATCATATATTTTATCTTCAGAAATTTTTTTCTTAAATGCGTATATAATTCATGCGCACTAGAGTCCGATAATAAATCTTGCTGATACTCTCCATTCATAATCTTCTCATAATGAAGAACGAAAGACTCTGTCGCTGCATCGATTAACATTGTTCTTAAATCGACAAAAAAATTGATTAATACTAAAAAAATTTCCTCATCAATGGTTTCTAATATTTTCACGACTTTTTTTGAATGCGAAGAAGTTTTATCCTCTTTTAATACAGAATGTAAATATTCCTTTACAACAGCAAATCTTAAAAACACCTTTTTCCAATAGCATCCTCCATATCTGCAATTAAATATGCAATATCATCTGCAGCTTCTAAAATAAACGTCAATGGATGGCGATTTTCTCCTGTTCCAGTAATCGAAGTAATTTGACGAAAAAAATATCTTCTTCAGCTCTGAAAAAAATCCTACTTTTTTTAGACGTAATTTTTCTCAGATTTTGGCTGATTAGAAGCTCTTGTATATTTTTAAAAATTGTATTAATCGTCGCAGGAGTTAAATCTAATCCATCAAAGTTCCCCTTAAAAATCATGTAACTTCGTTACGATTCTTAGTGATTGTGCATTCCCTTCAAAATGATAAAAAAATCATGTACATAAGGACTCGCTAAAAAAATTCTTCTGCCACATCTGAATGTTCTGCTAAAATTCGTGGTAAATTTTTTTCTTAAACCATTGTCGAATAATATCTTCTCCAAAAATGTCCATAAGGAGGATTCCCAATATCATGTAATAAACTTGCACATTCTACAATTCGAGCAATATCACTTTTGATGCTCAATCATTTCTTGCTTACTAGAATCTTTATCTGGATTTTTGTTGCAATAATCGTATAATTTCACTCACTAATGTTCTTGCAATCATCGCTACTTCTAAAGAATGTGTTAACCTTGTATGAATAAAGTCTAATCTTTCCAATGGAAATACTTGCGTCTTATCTTGTAATCTCCTAAAAAGCAGGACTTGTTACAATTCTCTTATAATCATCATCAAACTCGTTACGATGGTTTGATTCTTTATCTGAAAGACGAGTAGTCGCCAATAAAGTTTGCCATTCCATGTCATCACTCCTTTCCTCTATCTTAAACCAATTTACGAAACATTTCCATCTTAGAAAGAAAAAAAGAGCAAAGTAATCTACTACTTCACTCTTTCTATCCATTATTTTTGCTACAAGCAATTCTTCTTTCGTATGAATATCATGTAATTCTCGTTTAAAGAAATAGAGACACAGAACTAAAAGAAATCACATCTGATACTGGTGTAGCAAACATCATCCCCTCTACTCCAAAAAGATACGTCATCAATAGCATCATCGGTAATAAAAATCAATAATTGTCTCGCTAATGATAAAAAAATGCCCCCGTTTTTTTGCTTTTTCCAATAGCTGGGAAAAAAATGTTGTAATTAGAATCGTTACTCCATTTACTAATGTAAATAACATAAAATATCGTAAATAACGAACACCAAATTCAAAAATACAAATCATTTCCATTCCCAAATAATTGAATAATTTGTAAGGGGAAAAATTTCAAACACTGCCCAAGTAACAAATGACAATGCAAAACCAATTTTTAAAAGCTAAGAAAAATAGTTTGACGAACTCGTAAATAATGCTTCGCACCATAATTATACCCAACAATTGGTTGAACTCCTTGAGTCATTCCGATAATTAAAGCAATAAAAAAATAACAAATACTTTTTGCTACAATACCTCCAACTGCAATTGGAATCTCACTTCCATAAATAGACATCGCTCCATAAGTTTTTTTAATAAATTATTGGAAACAATTTGTACAATTAAAGCAGAAATTTGAAAAAAATAAAAGAAGTTAATCCTAAAAAAAGGCAATTGCTTGAACCTGTTTAAAATGCGGAATAAAGTCTTCCCGTTGAAATTTTACTGAACGAAACTTTGGAATATACGCAAATAACAGTAATGCAGACAATATCTGACTTAACACGGTTGCCCAAGCAGAACCCGCAATTCCCATATGAAATATAAAAAAATAAAAAAATAGGATTTAAAAATCATATTCATAACTGCTCCAACAATAATCGCCATCATTGAAAAAAAGTAGCCCTTCCATCTGAACGGACAAGAGGATTAAATCCTGTTGAAAAATAAGAAGAAAGGAATTCCATAAGCCGTTATATGAGAATACTCCATTGCATAATCAAAAAATTTGATCCGTCGCTCCAAATAGTTGCATTAACGGGGCTAAGAAGATTTGAACAAGAAGGGATACTGCAATTCCCATTACAATTAATTGAATAACCGCTGTTCCTGCAATTCTTCTTGCTTTCTCGACTTCTTTACGACCTAATTCTAAATTAAAAATTCGACGCAGCTCCTACTCCTGTCATTAATCCTAAAGCTAAACAAATAGTTGTAATTGGAAATGCAATATTTGTCGCAGCATTTCTAAATACCCAACTCCTTGTCCAATAAAAAAATTTGGTCCACGATGTTATATAAGGCATTGACGACATTAGCAATCATTGCTGGAATCGCTAATTGCATCAATAATTTTTTTGACGGGCTGTGTTCCCATCGGATTTTCAATCGTTGTCATGAATGAACTCCTTTCGAATAATTAGAAACAAAAAAATATTGTAAGGCTGTTTAAAATGGTATGTCAATGAAATATTCTTTCTATATTAATAGTAGTTATCTTTTTCTATTTTTTTCCAAACTCTTTCTATGATACTTAAACTACTCGATTTATAAATATGGTTTCTTGAAATAGTCGTATCTCGTAATCTAACAATCTCTGGATGATTTCTCACATCACTTTGTCTCCAAGAACTATAATTAATCCCTAATTGTTCACACATTTCTTTTTGTTGTTAAGTTTTCCTTGCACATTGTCATTTTTTTGATATCCCAATTTTTTTGTAACAATTTATCAAATCGTTCTGGATTTTTGTTCAATTGCATTAAATACTAAATCTTCTACTTCCATAAATGTTATTCCCTTCTCTTTATTAGATACCCTATTATAATACCATTTATTAATAAACAATGAATAGCGCATTGTGAATGATGTTATTGAAGAACCTTCCCAAACTTTACACTCATAAGTGCTTCAGCTATAATAAACTACAAAAGATTGAGTCAATTTCTTATAGGAGGAAAAATTATGGAATGGTATGATTATATGATAAACGCATCCAAACAGTCACGTTTTTAATGCTAGTCACTGGTTTTCGATATTTACGCAAAGTTATTTTTTTGAAGACCATTCTTATTTATCAGACGAAGATGTCGAGAAATTATTAAACTCGAAGAACTTACTCATTTTCAAAAAGTGAGTTTAAAATATGCTATACAAAAAAACATAGCCCTACTCATGAATATGTTATTTCATTAAATAAACCCGCTAAATTAACGAATGTTCAAAAAAATTAATGGAGAAATACAAACATGGATAAAATGAAACCTGTCTTTGAAGCCTTAAACCAAGAATTATCTCAAAAAAATCTTTCTTTAACGATTATTTGTGTTGGTGGTTATGTGTTAGAATATCATGGCTTGCGAGCTACTCAAGATGTAGATGCTTTTTTTATGAAGAAAAATCATCTTATCAACGAGATAATTGCTCGTGTTGGTCAAAAAGTTTAACCTAAATACTCAGGAAGAACTATGGCTCAATAATAATGTAGCAAATATGAATCAACAACCTCCATTAGATTTATGTGATACCTTGTACTCCTTTACTCACTTAACCGTACTAGTTGCACCAATTGAATATGTACTCGGAATGAAAAATGATGAGCGCTCGAGAGCAAGATTTAAAAAGATATCAGGGATGATTATTAAATATAAAAAAACCTCCGTTCCCCTTTCGATACCTTTGATAACTTGAAAAAAATGGGCTTTTCTATCATTGATTTTTTTCAATTCTATTAGAAGGATTTAGCTACGCATACGGCATTGACTGGTTAGAAGAATTTTTCAAAGAAAACCAAGAACAACTTCAAAAATATTATTAATCACCCTAAAGACAATTTCTCATTTTAGAAGTTGTCTTTTTTTGCATGTAAAAAAATCCTGTCGGTGATTTCTCACCAACAGGATTTGTCAATCAACCATTAAATTAGTCTTCTAATGGACGAGAGAAGTTCGCAATTTCACGTTGAACACGTTCTAAGTATGCTTCAATTGTCATTGAAACAGTTTCTTTTTGAACCATAGCGACGAACTGTTACTGTTCCTTCTTCTACTTCTTTATCCCCAATTACTAATTGATAAAGGGATTTTTTTGTGTTTGAGAAGCACGAATCTTATAACCCATTTTTTTCATTACGGTCATCTAATTCAACACGTAATCCTAAACTCATCATTTTTTTCTTTTTAATGCACGAGCTGCATCATAATGATGTTCTACACTTACTGGAATAATAGTTGCTTGAACTGGAGCTAACCAAGTTGGGAATGCTCCTTTATATTCTTCGATTAAGTAAGCTACAAAAACGTTCTGCAGTTGATACTACCCCACGGTGGATAACTACTGGACGGTGAGTGTTATCACCATCTTCACCCACATAAGTTAAGTCGAAACGTTCTGGTAATAAGAAATCTAATTGGATTGTAGACATTGTTTCTTCTAAGCCCATTGCTGTTTTGAATTGAATATCTAATTTTTGGACCATAGAAAGCAGCTTCACCAATCGCTTCAAAAATATTCTAAGCCCATTTCATCCATTGCTTCTTTTTAACATTGCTTCTGCTTTGTTCCACATTTCATCATCATCGAAGTATTTGTGTTTATCTTCTGGATCACGATAGCTTAAACGGAAACGATAATCTTTTACATTGAAATCTTTATATACTTCACGAATTAAATCAAGGATACGTTTGAACTCGTCTTTAATTTGATCTGGACGAACAAATGTATGACCATCATTTAATGTCATTTCACGCACACGTTGTAAAACCAGATAATGCTCCTGATTTTTTTCATAACGGTGCATCATACCTAATTCAGCAATACGAATTGGTAATTCACGGTAGCTGTGAATATGGTTTTTATAAACCATCATGTGGTGAGGACAGTTCATTGGACGTAATACTAATAATTCGCCATCTCCCATATCCATTGGAGGGAACATATCTTCTTGATAATGTGCCCAGTGACCTGAAGTTTTGTATAAACCTACATCAGCCATTACTGGAGTGTACACATGTTGGTAACCAAGAGAAATTTCTTTATCTACAATGTAACGTTCAATTGTACGACGAATTGTAGCACCTTTTTGGTAACCAGAATGGTAATCCTGAACCAACTTCTTGGCTAATCATAAATAAGTCTAATTCTTTTTCCTAATTTACGATGGTCACGTTCTTTTTGCTTCTTCACGCATTTTCAAGAATTCTTTTTAAATCTGCTTTTATCAAAGAATGCTGTTCCGTATACACGTTGCATCATCTTGTTATCAGAATTTCCTCTCAATATGCTCCTGCAAGAGATAATAATTTGAAGACTTGAATACGTCCTGTTGAAGGTACGTGAATACCACGACATAAGTCTACGAAATCATCTTGTTGATAAATAGAAATTGTTTCATCTTCTGGTAAACCATTAATTAATTCTACTTTATATGGATCTTTTTGCAAAGATTTCTAACGCTTCTGCACGACTTACTTCACGACGTACGATTGGATAGTTTTTCTTTTACAATTTTTCATCATTTCAGCTTCCACTTCTGGAAGAGCGTCTTCTGTTAATTGGTTTGGCATATCTGTATCGTAGTAAAATCCAGATTCAATTGCTGGTCCCTACCCCAAAGTGAATTCCTGGGTATAAACGAGTTAACGCATGTGCTAATAAGTGCGCAGTTGAGTGACGTAAAAATTCCTAATGCATCTTCATGATCTGGTGTTACAATTTCAATACTTGCATCTTCTGTTAATGCTTGATCTAAATCTACTAATTCTCCATTTACTTTACCTGCAAGTGCTTTTTTTCGCTAAGCTCTTACTAATATTTTCAGCAACTTCTTTCACTGAAATTCCTTGTTCAAATTCTTTTACAGCTCCATCTGGAAATGTAACTTTAATCATTGACATTGTTCTCCTTCTTTCCTTTCAAAAAAATGCTTAAAAAACAAAAAAACCATAGTTTGCATACTCATACAAACTATGGGACGTTATTTCTACGTGGTTCCACCCAAATTCATTCGTTTTAAACGAATCTCTTAAACGGACTAACGCTCCGCTACGCCTTGCCTTACTAAACTTCAAACAAGGATTCAAAAGTGGTAAAAACTATCTCGGATGAAGTGTTCCACCAACCCACTTCTCTCTATTAGATAACCAGATAACAGTTTCTTGTCTTTTTCATCATTTTCAAAAATATTTAATTCAATAGTTATTCTACCACTAATTTTTATAAAAAAATCAAGAAAAATTGTTTCTTTTTTTGAAAATTATGAATAGCGACGATTCTCTCCATCTAAGAAAAATTTCTTTCGATAAGAAACGGACACGTTCAATCAAACGTTTCGCTTTTTAACAATTCCACATCTCCACGATTAGAAACACTTAAATGTTCTTGTAATTCTTCAATCGTTAAATTAGATGAAAAAGAATGTTGGTAATTCTTGCATCATACGATATTCTAATACAATCATTAAAAATTTCATCTCTAAACCAAGCAGAATTTGATTCTGCTCCAATATCATCTAGCATTAAGATTGGCGATGTTTTTTTAAAAACTTCCACCTTTTCTTCTAATCGATTAGCACCAATCGCACTTTTTCAATTCACTCGATAAACTTGGAACATGCACTAAAGTTGTTTCAAATCCAAGTTGAGCCAATTCGTTTGCAATAGCTGCTAAGAAATACGTTTTTTTCCAACTCCAAATGAACCCACTAAATAAATCGCACGGTGAAATTCATTTTGGCTTTGCGGATAATTCATTAATAAATTTCAGTGAAGCTTGAAAAGTTTCTTGACGCTCTTTTGTGATATCTAATGAATTTAATGTTACATGTAATAAATTTTTAGGCATATTAATGGCATGAATTCGATTCGTTAAAGCTTGCTCCTGTTGTTTTTTTGGACAAACTCTTGAGTTGGACGATACACGACTTCAACAAAACCTTGATTCACCCTTAATAGTGGCTCCATGCCTTTAATATACGTTTCTACTCCTTGGAGACGAGCATCCCGTTGTTGAATATATTCCAAAAAGGGCTGAATAGCTTTTCACTAAATTTTTCTTGCGGAATTTCATCTTGATGTTCTTGTAAAAAAACTGTTGAACTTCTTTTGTCTTGTAAAAACTTCTGCTACAATTTTTTTTGATATCTTTGTTGAAATGCTGTAGTAGCTGTTTTATTGCCAAATAAATCTTGCATTCCTTCCATCACTATTCTCCCTTCACTTGTTCAGAATTCCCACTTGTTTTCAATTGAGAAAGCTGAGCCTTTAATAATTGAAGATTTTCATCATCTAATGGGCTTTCTTTTTGTTTCATTTGGTTTCATTGCCCAGTCAGGAACAGAAGCAACTCTTCCTTTTGGAGCATTCCCATAATACTTTTTACCCGAGTGTGTTTGAGCTTGTCTATTTTCGATTTTTTTCTTTACGACTTGCTTTTAAACTCTTTATCTCTTTGACGAACCGCTTCAATGGCTTGTTCAGCAGTTTGAATTCCTTTTTGACTCCAATCATTCGCAATCGTATCCATTAAATTTTTTTATTAATCGTTGGATTATTTTTTTAACGACTAATACGTAATGAATTAAAAATATTAATGACTTCAGATGGAATCGTTCCTACTTGAACTAAATCTAAAAATAATTCTTTGTTCTCCATTTGAAACATAGCCATTTCTTTGTTGCTTAATACTTGTCATAAAGTCAAATGGCGTCATTTCTTTTTGCCAATGTAATTAATCGTTGAATGGCTTCAGGTAATTGCGTAGGCGCTGGAGTTATTTCTTGTTTCTCTTCTGTTACAACTTCTGAAACTTCAAGAGTACTTTCTACTGGAGTTATAGAAGCCTCTTCTTGTTTAGGGTACTGCTAAATGCTGATTAGCATTAATAATAATCGAATACAATTCCTTCTCATCGATTTCACCCGTTGATAAATCCGCCGCATAAATGACATATTGCGCAATTTCTCTTTCTGTTAATCCATAATATAATTGGAAACTATTCAACATTTGCTTCACTTCATCTGTTAAAAGCTTGTTCATGAACAAATTGACTCTTTAATAAATCTGTTAATAATTCCCAATCAATATTAGAGTTCAGTACTAATGATTCTTGTTGCTTCACATCTTTAATCATTTGTTTTTTTCTTGAACAACATTTCTCTTATACTGTGACATATTAAAAAGGCAATTGGAATCCTTCTTGGAAAGTACTGGTAACATCTTGACCATAAAGGAGCCTTTTTCTTTCACACTAAAAACGTTTTTTTGTAAGATTTCAAAACGTTGATGTCCTACTTGATTCACTAAAAGTGTCGATAATAAAGCATCTTTGAAAAAAATAAATTCGGACTCGCTGGTGCTTGTAATTCAAATGTATATTGAGCACTAATCGATTCTTCATCTTTATAGCGATACGTTTTTAATAAAGCCAACTGATTCTAAACGGATTCTTGCTTGATAAAAAAATCTGGAATTCCCATATTTACTAATGCTAATAAATCTGCCAATTGAATGACATCACTTTGATAGGAATTCGGAGAAAGCTCACTAAATAAGACTAAATATAAAGTTGAGGCTTGAACCCCTAAAAAAATGGTACATATAATTGCGTCACAAATTGTAATTCACGTTGTGTCAGCCAAACTTGCTGAGTTACTTGAATACAATCACGTGGATTCAACTGACTCCACTTTTATTGATTTCTCGTCCATTTGATCCTCCTATTATGATTTCGTATCTTTACGATCCATTTCAAAAGACATTCTCTCTAATTCTTTTTAAGAACATTTTTTTCGGTCAGTAAATTGACGGTATACACTTGCAAAAACGAATATAAGCAATATCATCAATTTTAGCGAGGTAATCCATGACCATCTCTCCAATTAACATACTTGAGATTTCATTTTCTCCCTCTTGGTTAATTTTATGTTCGACTTCATTTACGATTTGTTCTAATTGACTTAATGGAATTGGACGTTTTTTTCAGCAGAACGAACTAATCCATTTAATAATTTTTCACGACTAAACGCTTCACGGTTTCCATTTCTTTTAATCACTAAAATCGGTGCTTTTTTTCTAATCGTTCAAATGTTGTAAATCGATAACCACACTCATCACATTCTCTTCTTCTTCGAATCGAACGCCATCGTCTGCTGGACGGCTATCAATCACTCGTGAACCATTAAATTTACATCTTGGACATTGCATGACGATGTCCCCTTTCTTCAACTTTTTTTCTTATTGTAGTATATCATTTTTCGTTTCTACTAGCCACTGTTCAACTTGATGATATAACTGTTGAATCGTACCTTGATTATCGAATAATACAGTTGCTCTTTTTCGTTTTTTTCTTCAATGGATAATTGAGAATCAATTCGAGACAACGCTTCTTGTTTTGTATATTGATTTCTCTTCATTAATCGTTCTAATTGTAGTTCTTTTGGAACATAAACAACGATAATCTCTTCGCATAATTCCTCATAGTGCTTTTCAAATAATAGAGGTAAATCTAAAACAATCATCTTTTCCCCTTTTTGACGATACTCTTCGATTTCTTCTAAAAATCATAATCTTAATGAGTGGTTGTAATAGCTCATCTAATTTTTTTGACGATTTTCTACATTTGAAAAAAACTAATTCCCCTAATTTTTTTGACGGTTTAAGCTTCCATCTTCTTCAAATACATCACTACCGAAAAGCTTTTTCTAATTTCTTTAGCGCCTTGACTATTCGGTTCGACTACTTTACGAGCAACTTCATCTGCATCAATGACAGGAATTTTCAATTGTTTTTAAGTGAGAAGATACTGTAGATTTTTCCAGAAGAAATCCCACCTGTTAATCCAACAATTTTCATAAAAATCCCTCCTTATAGCTCTTTTTGTTCTATGTTAGATGAAAAACAAAGATTGTTGCAATAAAAAAACTATGTAAGAGAAACAAAAAAAGGAATTTCCCCGTAGCAGCAATAAGCCTCGCTTGGGAGTACCGACCAAAAAAATCTAACTTTTTTTGGGGTCACTACACCTGTTAAGGTGTATATGTGCGCCTTTGTAAACAAGAAACTATTATTCGATGTCCATTTCTGCCTCTTGGTTTTCTGTAATTTCTACTTCTATTACTTCTCTTTTCTCTATGATTTTTTTTATATTTTTGATATCGGCTTCCTCTTTACGAATTAGAGATATGATTAGCTGATAAAAATTCATCTTTGCTTAAGTTCTTGCTTTCTGTAAAGCTATTTTCAAAAGACTACTTCTTTTTCATATATTCTTTTTATCTCTTTTTTTCTTTCTTCCTGTTTCTGCTGACTGGTGAGTTTTTTTCTTTTGTTTTGTAATTGCTTTATTTCTTCATCTACCATTAAGATTTTTTTCTTCTATGTTTTTCATTTTGTCTTTTCCTCTCTTTCTTATTTTTGAGCAAAGAAAAAAACAGTAAACCTTTTTCCGATTTACTGTTTCTCTGTTATTTTTTTATTAAGTTGCTAGTTCAACAAACAATTGGAATTTATTGCTTTGTTACTTTAGAAAAAAATAACAAATAAACTCCAAATATAAATTTAATTATTGCATCAATATAGGCAAATAGTACCAAAGAGACACCAGAAAAAAATATACCCCATGATAATATTAATAGTGCACATAATTCCTAATAAAAACCATGGATTTTCCATGTACAAAAATAGAATGGAAAAAATGCAATGCTGTGGCTAATAATGCTCCCAACCATATCAATCTCCAATTCTCCGTAGCAAAAAAATGGACCTCCTAAAAAAATCATTAATATAAACAGTAATATTATTGAGTATTGAGAAACCTTATTTTGAAATTTAGTCGATGATCCAGTGGATAGTTTTTTTAGTAAGTTTTTTTATTCATATTAATTAAGAAAAAAAGCAAACTACATAACCTATACTAAACACTTGCATATTTATAATTTGTTGTCCACCTATTAAGGTAGCAACAGCGATAACTATAGCAACCGCAATTAACCATAAACCACCAGATTTTTTTATAATTAAATTCTAACTTTTTCATTTTTTTCATATCCTAACATTCGCCGAAAAAAACCTCTCTTAATCTTAATTTATTTATCTATTTCACTTAATATTTTAGAATTTTTTTAGGAATTTTTTTCTACTGCCAGATTTCATACTCATTCGCTACTATTCCCCGTAAAGTTTCAAAGTAACTTCTAGTTAAGTATCAAAACTAGAACTTAGATTGAGAATTTATCAGGAATTTCCAATTAAAATTTATTTATGCGACGAATACGCTGCACGCTAAACGCCATTACAGTATATAAAAACAGTAAATAAAACAATCATCCCTAAATGGAATGCATAACTAGAAAAACTCTGTTGAAGAATTGCTCGCTGCAGAAGTCACATAATAAACTGGGAAGAATTTAGCAATGTTGACTCCATATGAACTTACCAATTCTAAAGGAACAAAAAAATTCCGGATAAAAAAATCCCAGCCCCATCCCGAATATTGTACTTGCAGCTGAATAAGCATATTGATTCTCGCCAATGACTACTGCACAAAGAAATGACAAAGCATAAGCTGAAATTGCCGATGCTGTACTCAATAATAAAAATCTTCGACGCTTGAGAACTTGCATAAAATTCAGGAGCTAAAAATCCCTACAAAAAAAGCAGATTAATACCAACAATTAAACTTACAATCGTTAACCCTGCTAAAAAAATTGTTCCAACATCACTCGACGCTCATCTTTCGTCGCAATCGCAATTCTCTTTGCAACTTCTTTCCCCTTCATTTTAGAAAAAAATCGTACCAAATAAATAAATAAACACTGAAAAAAATAAATAAATGGGCTATAGGTAAAATAATTTTCACCTAATTTTTTTCTTTAGAGTATTGACTGGATACCGCTTCTTCTTTAGAAAGAAGCGTTACTGTTACTTCTTGATCCATAATATTTTTCTATTTTTTTCTGGATTAAAAATTCCCTTCTTTTTTTCAAAGCAACTGCATATCGAAGATAAGAATTTACATACTCACGAATTAAATGTCCCTGATAATGAATTGGAGATTTCCATCTCAACAACTTCTTGTTCTTGTTCCAATTTTAATTGGGCATCACTTGGAATCCATAATCCTGCATCTACATCTCCTGCATAGATAGCTTCTTTCATACTTGTATCACTTTTTGTCGTTTTTTTGTACTTCATGTTTCTTTTTGAAGCGTTTGAATCAATTGATTAATGATTTCGTTAGTACCATTCGATTCATCTTTAATCATAATTTTAACGGGAACATCTTCAAAAATACTTCCTTTCATCTATCTTAGAAATTTGAAGTAAAGCCATCCCCATAAAAAAATTACTAAATAAATAATGCCATATATTTTTGTAACGATTCGTAAGTTTTAAAAAAATACTTATAAACTGTCATAACGTGTTCTCCTTAATCTCCATAATGCAAAGACCATTAATAGAAGTGTATAAAATCCTAGTAATCCAAAAAAATACGAGTCATTTGTGTTCCCTCATTTAAACGGTTTAATTGATAAAAATCCAGATATAATCAAAGCTACCGGATTATACTGATTCACCCATGGAAGATGGCTATTCATAAATGCTCGTATACTACTTCCCATTAATCCCGCAATAGCGGATGCAATCATATTGGTCATTAATGCTACTATAATCCGTCCTTGTATACTCAACTGTTGAAGAGTTCCTATTAAAAATTCCAAAGGATAATCCAAAAAAACATTTCCTATAAGCATTAATAAAATACTACCTGTCCAATCCGTAAATAACTCTAATTTTTAAAAATTTGAGTCATATACACTAATAAAAAGGGCATTCGAAAGTAAATTCAACGTTAATCCTGTAGCAAAACTGTAAATCAGAAATTTCCATTTACTAAATGAACTTCCCATAACTCTTCGTCCCACTTCAGATAAATTACCATTCATATACGCTACACAAACAACTCCACTAAAAAAATAGAATACATTGCAAAACTTGCTAGACTTGAATAGAACAGCATCGTTCCTTCACTAACGTCACTCTTTGTTTCTTTAATCCAACTTTTTTTAAAAATCAATGGTAGAGGCACTTTTTCCAAGAGATTGAACTTGTTTTGATTTGAGTGACCACATTTTTTTAAAAACACTTTGAGGAACACCTGATTCTTTTTGCCACTACAATATCTAAATTATTTTCAACAAATCCATCTGCTTTTTTTCTTCAAGCGTTAACTGCTTCCCCTCTTCTTCTGATACTACATCAATAATTTCAAAAATTTTCACCTGCTTGTTCAAATACAAAATGAAAAGGATGATCCTTAGTCATCGCCACTCGAACGGGATTTAATTCCTGATGAATCACACCAGAAAGTGATAAATAAAAGAAAGTCATTAAAAATCACTGGATAACATAATACCCAAAATGAAAAAAAGCAAAAATCTTTTACCGTATTTTTTTAAATAAATACTTAAATAACTTTAGAAATGTCATCATCTATCACGAAGTCCTTTCCCAGTATAGGCTAGAAATACATCATCTAAACTTGGTTGTTCACTATATAAACGCACATAATTTAACTGCAATTCTTCAATCGTATTGGCAACATGCATTAAATGATTGTTCCCTTTTTTTAAAATGAAATTTCAACTGTTGTTTTTGTTCTTCCATTACTAAAATTTGAGGAATTTGTCTTAATCGCTCTAATTGTTCACTTGTTGGAATCGTTGTTAATTCTACTTGAATAATTTCTGAAGTAGTAATGGATGCTTTTAATTCTTGAGATGTTCCAGAAATAATGCTCTTTCCTTTATCCATAATCACAATACGATCACTTAATCCATCAACTTCATCTAAATAATGAGTGGTATAAATAATGGTACTACCTTTTTCATTTAATTGACGAATTCCCTCTAAAATAAACGAACGACTTTGAGTATCAACTGCAACAGTAGGTTCATCAAAGAAAATTAAGGAAGGTTTATGGACGATTCCGCAAGCAATATTTAATCGGCGTTTCAATCCGCCACTTAATTTTTTCGGAAGAAATTTACGAAAATCTTGTAATTCTGTAAATTCAATCGCTTCTTTTTACATATTGTTTTTCGCAATGTTGAATCTGAAATATATAGTCCACAAAAAGAAATCAATATTTTTCTTCCACTGTTAAATTCTCTAAATAAGCTAACTCTTGCGGTACAATTCCAATTTCTCCTCTAGCTTTAGCTGATAATGGAAATTGATTTTCTCCTAATACTGTAATCTCTCCACTATCAAATGTTAAAAAAATCCTAGCATACAATTGATTAAAGTTGTCTTTCCACATCCATTTGGACCAAGAAGCGCTAATAACTCTCCTTTTTTTGAATCTCAATTTCAAAGTGATTCAATGCCATTAAATCTTTATATCGTTTGACTAAACCTTTTACTAAAATACTTGTTTCCATATGTTCACCTATCCTTTCATCACAATCTTAGTATATAAAAATGTCTTCACTCTTACCTAGTGTCAAATATCATCATTTGCATATGACATTTTGTCATATTTTTTTATAGAATTTTGTGGCTTTTTTTCAGTTACACTACAATAAAAAAAGCAGATTGGAGGGATAGCCTTGCGTACATTCATTGAAAAAAATCATTATTTTTTTATTCTCATCAGTATTTTTTTAGCACAAAAGAATATTGAACTGATGACAATTTTTTTCTAGGATTTTGTATCTATATCCTCTCTCTTTCCCCTTATATAAGTTCAAAATTAATTTCATCGATTGCATTAGGGATTTCTGGAATACTTTGTATTCTCTTTCCACAAACTGGACTTTATAGTGTACTGTTCATCATGCATGCAGTTCATTTATATGGTTTATGAGGGAATTCTTTCTGGAGGGATTTTATTTTTATATCCTAATTTATTTACCATTATCCTGGGCATCATTGGCAGTTATATCCTAATACAAACTCAAAAAGATGAAGCTTTTCAAAAGAAAAAAATTATCAAATCCAAAAATAATTTAGAATTAGAACGTTTAAAAATTAATCCAACGCCAACAATCAAATTCTGAAGAAGTTTTTAAAAGCAAATGGAAATTGCAACCTTGAAAGAAAGAAATCGGATTTCTCATGCATTACATGATCAACTAGGACATACTTTGAGTGCATCTATTATGCAATTAGAAGCGCTGCAAATTATTACAACTGAACCCGTTGTAGAAGAAAAAAATTAGAACATTTATCAAGTATTTTACAACAGGAAATGGATGACATTCGTTTAACAATCCATCAAATGTATGATGACTCATTCTCACTTTCGCAAAGAATGGATACACTCCTTCAACCTTTGAAAGAAAAAAAGCACAGCTAAATTTTTACAAACACTATCTCAGATAGTATTCCTATTAATGTAAAAATATGATATTTTAACGATTTGTAAGGAATTGACAACAAACTTTATGAAACATTCTAATGGAACGCAAATTCAATTATTCCTTTTAGAACAAAAAAACAACTTACACCATTGATTATAGAGACAATGGTGACCGTCCAACGAATACTCCTTCAGGTATGGGACTAACCATGATGAAGGAATTAGTGGAAAAACATAATGGAGATTTTACACTTCAAACAAAAAATGGATACGAAATTTTTATTCGTATTCCAAAACAGGAGGCCTCTCATGATTAAAACGATTCTTATTGATGATGATTATTTAGTATTACAAGCATTAGAAACCATTCTTTCTGCCCAATCTCATATTGAAGTCGTTGGAATGGGAAGTAATGGAGCTGAAGCGATTCAACTATACGAACAACATCAGCCTGATTTAGTTTTAATGGACATTCGAATGGAACCCACTTCTGGAATTGATGCAGCTAGTCATATTTTACAAGAATATCCTGAAGCAAAAATTTTATTTTTAACGACCTTTCAAGATGATGAATATATTACAAAAAGCATTGGCGATTGGCTGTAAAGGTTATTTATTAAAAGCAACATATTAAAGGCATTATTCCTGCCATCGAAGCGGTTATGAATCATCAAATTGTATATGACTCAACAATCGATATGCCGGTAAAAAAAGTCTATCAAAGAAAAAAACAAGCAATTTACTGAATGAACGTGAAAAATGAATTATTATATTTAGTAGCAGAAGGATACAATAATAAAGAAATCGCAGAAAAAAATGTACTTAAGCGAAGGCACCATCCGAAACTACCTCTCCTTACTTTTTAGAAAAAAATTAAATGTAAGAGACAGAACCCAATTAGCGATTTATTACTATAAAGATTTGGTAGAATAAGGAAAAAAAGCAGAGAAGTTTTTAGCCTCTCTGCTTTTTTTAATATTTCACCTTTAAGATATAGGTAGTGAGACACCTTCTTTAATGCTCCACCAATTGTTTCATCAACCCTATTTGACAAAAGAGCCCATGTTACTTACTTTCATTTTTTTACGAGGTGAATATTTCATGAAAAAAATAATAATATTGATAATACAATAAGCCCCCTTCCAAGGAATCTTAAAAAAATATAAACTTTTTCAAAAAAATATCAAAAATTCAAAAAAATATTAAACCTAGTGATAATGTTAAAGGGTATAACTTATTGTAGAACTTATTAATCTTTGACATGATTGAGAGCCACCTCTGTATTCTTTAGTTCTTTTTTTCACTTACATTATAGCATAGGTAGTATCTTTTTGTCTTTTTTTGGTATTTTTGTTTCAAATAAAAAGGAATTTCCTCGTAGCAGTAGTGATTGAAACGGCATAGCCGTTCCAATCACTGGAAATTTTGAGACCTAGACTCAAAATTTAGCAATGAGACTCGCTTAGCGAGGCTGCTTGCGTCCTTGCTACATTTTGGAAATTCCATTTCTAACTCAATACGTCTCCCATCTTATGATGACAACAAAAAGGAATTTCCCCGTAGCAGTAGTGATTGAAACGGCTCAGCCGTTCCAATCACAGGAAATTTCTGAGACCTTAGGCTCAAAAATTTAGCAATGAGACTCGCTTGGCGAGGCTGCTTGCGTCCTTGCTACATTTGGGAAATTCCATTAAAAATTATTTAAATTATAAACGATTGTTCAACTCTTCTGCTAAGTCTTCAAATCCTGGTTTACCTAATAAAGCAAACATATTTTTTTCTTATACGCTTCAACACCAGGTTGGTCAAATGGATTCACACCATTTAAGTAACCAGAAATACCTACAGCGATTTCGAAGAAGTAAATTAAATGACCTAAAGTATAAGCTGACATATCAGGAATTGTTACAACAAAGTTTGGTACTTGACCATCTGTATGTGCTAATAAAGTACCTTGGAAAGCTTTTTGTATTTACAAAATCCATTGTTTTACCTTGTAAATAACCTAAACCATCTAAATCTTCCTCAGTTTCAGGAATTGTTACAGTTTCATTAGGAGTACCCACTTTAATAACAGTTTCGAAGATATTACGTTGACCTTCTTGGATATATTGACCTAATGAGTGTAAATCAGTTGAGAAGTTTGCACTTGAAGGATAAATACCTTTCAAGTCTTTCCCTTCAGATTCACCGAATAATTGTTTCCACCATTCAGAGAAGTATTGTAAAGTTGGTTCATAATTAATTAATAATTCAGTCACTTTACCTTTACGATATAATACATTTCTAGCTACCGCATATTGATAAAGCTTCATTTTTCTTTTTAAGTTTGGTAGCTATAAGCCACACGAGCATCTTCAGCCCCTTGCATTAACGCATCTACATCTGCACCAGTTACAGCAATTGGTAATAAACCTACAGCTGTTAATACAGTGAAACGTCCACCTACATCATCTGGAATCACAAATGTTTGATAGCCTTCAACATCTGCTTCTGATTTTAATGCTCCACGAGCACGGTCAGTTGTTGCATAAATACGTTTAACCGCTTCTTCTTTACCATATTTTTTTTAATTAATAAATCTTTGAATACACGGAACGCAATCGCTGGTTCTGTCGTTGTACCTGATTTAGAAATAACGTTTACTGAGAAATCACGGTCGCCAATTAACTCAATTAAACCATGTAAGTAAGTTGAGCTAATGCTGTTTCCTGCGAATAACACTTGAGGTGTTTTTACGTTGTTCTGCTGGTAAATAGTTGTAGAATGCATGATTTAAGAAATCAATTGCTGCACGAGCTCCTAAATATGAACCACCGATACCAATAACAACTAATACTTCAGAATCTTCTTGAATTTTTTTAGCTGCTTCCTTGATACGAGCAAATTCTTCTTTATCATAGTCACGTGGTAAGTTAATCCAACCAGTGAAATCTGCACCTGCTCCTAATCCCTCTCTTAAATCTTTGTCAACTGCTGTTACAGTTGATTGTAATTGATCGATTTCTTCTTGATTAAAGAAACCTAATGCTTTGGAATAATCAAATGAAATATGTCCCATGATGAACCTCCTAAAAAAATTTCTTCTTTCATTATATCAATTTTTTTCTATAAAATGAGTACTACTATGCTTTATTTTCCTTCGGCTTTTACAAATTTTTTTCTTGCGCCTCTTCAATCCAATACGGTAATTGGTGCGCTAAAGATGAAAAATCCAATTGGAGGAGTAAAGCGTTTCTTATTTCTCTTAATTCTCGTTGGTGTAGAAGGTACATCTAATTTTTTTCTAATGCACGAATTGATAAACTAATTTTTATCGGTAAATTCATCTACATCAATTACTTTTTGCAGTTACTTCTTCTCCAATTTTTACAAAATTATGCACATTATCCATATATCCATGCTTACATTCAGAAATATGAATTAATCCTTGTGTTTCTTCATCCAAAGCTAGAAAAAAATTCCATAAGGCTGAACTCCTGTCACTTTAGCAGTAATCACATCTCCAATGCGATACGTCTGTGTCATTTGCAACCCCTAGCCTTTTCACTACTGTTGTTGATTCAATGACAACATCTTCTAACGGACGATCTTGACCATTACGTTCAACGGATTCAATTTTTAATACAACATCCATTCCTTCAACAACACGACCAAACACAGTATGACGATGATCTAACCAAGGTGTTCCACCATCTTTTGCATAAGCTTCAATAATTTTTTTCTGGCCATCCCATCTCTTTTTAATTGTGTCAACATTTGAGCTGGAACATGTTTCGCTGTTACGATGAAAAAAATTGTGAACCATTTGTATTTGGTCCAGCATTTGCCATTGAAAGAGCTCCATAAAGATTAAATAATTCTTTTGAAAATTCATCTTCAAATTTTGGACCCCAAATCGATTCACCGCCCATACCTGTACCAGTTGGGTCTCCACCTTGAATCATAAAGTCTTCAATCACACGGTGGAAAAATCACTCCATCATAGTATCCATTTTTCGCATGTGTCACAAAGTTTTTAACCGTCTTTGGTGCACGCTTTTTAAATAATTCTAACGTAATATCCCCCATATTCGTATGTAAAATTACAACAGGGTTGCCTTTTAATTGTCTTCTTAATTGTGGAAATATAACCATTTTCCCCTTATTCTTCCCTTCTTTTCTAAGTTTTATACTGTTTCAATTAAACCATAAAATGCCTTTTTTTATCAATTTATGGACGAAGTCTCAACCTACTCTTCTCCAACAGAAGCAACAATTTGTGCCCAATAACGATCCACTAATAAATCTTTTTTTCTGGCTTTTGCTTTTTTTCTAATTGTTTTTTTCTGCAATTTTTAATAATTCTTCTGAAACTGGAATAAAATGAGAAATTTTCTTTCCATTTACAATATAAATTCCCACTCCTGCTTCTTGTTGGTTACTAAAAAGAATACGATCAAAGACGATATTTTTTTTCAACATTCGATCGACGCAGTAATATTTTTACAATTTCAATGATTCGATCATCATAACCTTCTTCTGCAATGCATAACTTTTCAAAAAAATTCATCACAACTTCCCACATAACGAACAGCATATCCGCAATCTAAGAAATCTTGATTCGTTGTTTGATCATCAATTAAGACTTGTTGCAATTCCTTTTTGCATCTCTTCTTCTTTTGGAAAGAAATGAATTAAAATTTTTCTTATCCATATCTTGGTAATTCAAAATATATGGAATAAAAGTATTTTTTTGCTCACAGTATGGACAAGTACATTGAAATACTGTTTGATTGATTAATTTTTCTTTTTAACTCTGGAGTTTCAGTCACATTCACATTTTGATAAATCGTATAGTCAAACGACTTTTGACATGTTTCACAATGAATTGGGACTTGATTTACTTCTGTCATGAATATACCTTCTTTCGAATTCTACTGTGCCTAGTATACCACGCTCGTCAAAAAAACTTTCCCCTTTTTATTTACTGTTTTTTTCCCTTTCCTTATTTGGTATAACGTTTGAGAATATGGTATAGTATAAAAAGACTAATTAGGAAAGAGTGTATCTATATGACTATTTTTTTGAAAATTATCCTTTAATAGCAGCATTATTATCAATATTATTTGCACAATTTGTTAAATTTCCAATTGCATTTTTTTACAAGAAAAAAAGGAGCACATTTATCCCTTATGACAAGTACGGGGGAATGCCGAGTTCTCACTCTGCAGCAGTTACTTCACTCATTACAGCTCTTGGATTAGAATACGGATTTGCTTCTCCACTTGTAGCAATTGCCACAACATTTGGTGTGATTGTCATGTTTGATGCGATGGCGGTTAGACGCCAAAGTGGTGAACAAGGAATTTTATTATCTCAATTATTTGAGGAACAATTAAGAGATGAATCTACAAAAATTATCAGAGATTGAAATTGATGATGATGAACCGATTCAATTATTTAATACAGAAGAAAAATAAAAAAATTAATTATTAAGAAATATCTTGGACATAAGCCCGTAGAAGTATTTGGTGGAGCAATGACAGGAATTGTGATTGCTATCCTATTACGCTTCTTATATTTCTAAGAATGGAGAATGAAATGACAATAGAAATCGTAGATATTGCCATTATTGGTGGCGGACCCGTTGGTTTATTTACAGCTTTTTATGCTGGACTTCGTCAAGCAAGTGTAAAAATTATCGAAAGCCTTCCTCAACTTGGAGGACAACCAGGAATGTTATATCCTGAAAAAAATGATTTACGATATTCCCGCTTATCCTGAAATTTTAGCGGGAGATTTAGTAGAAAACTTAATCAAGCAATTAGATCGATTTGACGCTACACAAATTTGCTTAGAAGAAGAAGCTCTTCAAATTGAAAAACATGAAGACTACTATGAAATTACAACTTCTAAACAAACACACTGTGCAAGAACGATTATTATCGCATGCGGAAATGGAGCTTTCCGTCCTCGTAAATTAGAATTAGAAGGGGCAGAAAAATTATGAAAAATAAACAATTGCACTACTTCGTAACGAATTTAGAACAATTTAAAGATAAAAAAACATTGCCATTTGTGGTGGCGGAGATTCAGCAGTTGACTGGGCATTAACATTAGAAAAAAATTGCGAAAAAAAGTTAGCATCATTCACCGTCGCCCACAATTTAGAGCACAAGAGCATAGTGTTGAATTACTACAACAATCTTCTATTGAAATCTTCACACCATTCATTCCTGAACGCTTAAACGGAGATGGAAATACACTTCAATCTGTTACTTTCAAACAAGCTCGTGGAGAAGAAGAAATCGAATTAGAAGTGGATGACTTTATTGTCAGCTATGGTATTTCCTCTTCTATCGGATCCATTAAAGATTGGGGATTAGATCTTCAAAGAAATGCGATTATCACAAATAGTAAAATGGAAACAAACCTTCCAGGTATATTTGCAGTTGGAGACATTACCACTTACGAAGGAAAAAGTTCAAATTATCGCAACAGGATTTGGGGAAGCTCCGATTGCTGTCAACCAAGCAATGGCATACATTCACCCTGAGAAGAGAATTCAAACAGTTCATAGTTCTTCTCTTTTCTAGGAATATATGTTATAATGATGTATTCGTTTCCACCTTTAAATTCTGGAAACGTGGAAGGAGAGTTTTTATGAAAAAAATACAAAAGAATTACATGAGTATGCACTATCACTTCTTCATGAACGTGGAGTTGAATTAGAAGAAATTGCAAAAATTAGTTTATTTCTTACAAGAACCATATTTTCCTAATTTAACGCTTGAACACTGCTACAATAATGTTGAATTTGTTCTAAAAAAACGTGAAGTACAAAAATGCCATTATTACAGGAATTGAGTTAGATAAATTAGCTGAAAAAAATCAATTATCACAACCATTAAACGATATTCTTACAAAAGATGAAGGTTTATATGGTGTAGACGAAATTCTTGCTTTTATCAATTGTAAATGTGTATGGTTCAATCGGATTTACAAACTATGGTTATATCGATAAAGTAAAAACCAGGAATTTTTAGAATTATTAAATGATAAATCAAGTGGCTACTGCCACACATTCTTAGATGATATCGTAGGTGCTATTGCAGCAGCAGCAGCAAGTCGTGTAGCTCACGGATATCCAGAATACCAAGAATCAGAATTAGATTAATTCTGTAACATAACATTAAATAAAAATAAACTTTTCTAGTAGCAAGGACGGCAAGGAAATCGATATTACGATTTCCTTGCCGTCCTTTTTGCAACCTAAGCGAAAGCCTAGTTTTCGTCTTCTTCCATAATAATCATTGTATTATAAAAATAATCATTTCTTTCCCATCTACATTATGTACTCCATCAAATAAAACAGAAATTACATTACGCGATTCTTTTCCAGAAGTCATAGCGACAAGAGAATCATTAAATATATGTCCATCAACAATAATTTTAGAATTATTTTTTTAAAAATCATCTGGAAGATTTTCTTCTAATGTTAATACTAATCTACGACCAAATTTTTTTAGAACTTAGAATTTTCATTTTTTTAACCTCCTGACTTCTCTTTCATAGTACTTTATATCTTTTTTTGACTCTTTCAACTTCCAATTTAGGTAGTTTATAACGACTTTGTTCTTCAATAGATTTTCTTTTTGCATTTAATTCATTTATAGCAACACTCAAAGCAGAGCCATCGTTTTCCTGCCTTAAATATTGTTCAGCATGCTCCAACTCTTCAATTAGAGCAGATATAGAAATTTCTTTTCTCTTTAAAAATTGTGTACGCATCTAATGTTATTGCTTCAGCTTTTTTTGTCATTTAAATATGCTATCGCATCTTCATCATCTATAAATTCTCCGCCTCTTTTTCTAAACTTTCTAGACAATCGATTTATTTGTTCTTTTGAAGCAATTGAAATTTTTAGTGTGTTCAATTTTTTTCCTTCGATACATTCCTTCCATAATTTGAATATACACCTTTTTCTTAACCTTTCGCAATCTGTTTTTCCTTTATTTTAATTTAGTTTAAATCCTCAATTTAAAGTCTTTCATTTTGACAAATCTACTTACGTTCATTTCTATCTAAGCGAAGCCTAGTTTTCGTCTTCTTCCAGTTCTTCGAGACGCTTTTTTTCATAATTTTCTTAATTTCATAAGTATCAACTTCATACTGTATAGATGCACACTCTTCCGCAAATTCCTCTAAAAATAGCCTCATATTCCTCTTCATCAAATTCTACTGCAAATACTGGACGATCATCCTGTACACCAACAAAAAGCTCTATCTTGATCATCAATGAATACTAAACGATCAAAGTCTTTATCAAACTCATACTGAAGCTCCATAAATGATTTCAACAATTCAACTGCCACATCATTTAAGCCCGCTTCAAAAAAATCACCATTTTCTCCACTGCAAAACTATAGTTAGCTTCAAAACGAATACGATAGCCATCTTCATCCAATGCACGAACTTCTAGCACAAAAATTTTTTTCCTCTTCTGATGTAATTCCTAATCCATGTGACACTTGCATAAGTTTAACACCACTATCATATTCATTGTCACTATAATAAATACGATATTTCTTTTCCTGATTATCGATGATAAATTCCTCTTGATCTTTTTAGCACAGTATATTCTTCTCGACAATGAGGACATTCAAATTCAAAAAAATAGATCCGTCTAAAAATATAAGGAATCAATTCTTCTTGTCTTGGTAATTCAACTTTTTGATATTCCCGTACATTAAAAATGTCGTCTACAATGCAAACATCTAATCTCTCTATCTATAAATAATTTTTTTCTGTCATCTCATCACCTATTTACTCTATATTCATCCAAATTGTTGCATCTTCATCATCCACATAGGTTGTCCATGCTACACCAAATGAAGCCTTCTTCGCTGTTGGTGGATAGTAAACGACACCGTTTGAGTCCACTTCAATCTCATAATGTTCTGGATCTACCTTTTCAGCCCACATTCCGACTGCTAACTGATTCCATTGCCACTGTGCTCCTAGTAAATCAATTCCCTCATAAGATTTAATATAGCGCATTTCCTCGAAGTCCATCGAAGTTTTTAATACAACCATTTTTCCTTCTAATTCCTCTAACTGTGATGGTCTTAAACGATATGCCCCATTGACTAAATTTTCTTTCCATACTCTTAATTGAGTAAATTCATAGTGCATTGGAATGACTTCTCCATCTGCTTCTAACCAAAAACTCACCAATCGTTGTTTTTTTAAAAATATGGACAGGGTTGACCGTTTTATTTTTTTCTACCAAAAAAATCGTTTTTCTCTTTTTAATTCATTTTCTCTCGAATTATAAATAATCTCTTCTTTTTGGAATGGATAACTGATACTCGTTCACAGCTTCTTGATTGGAAGAAACAACATTAGTAATATATTTCAATTCTTCAATTGGAAAAATCTGCTGCCTCTTCATCCCCGTAAAAGACTTTTTTTCGACGAAAGCTTCTACTTCTTGGAAATACTCTCCCACAGGAACCGTTACATAATCCCCCACTTGTACTTCTAGATTTTTTTATGGCATAAATATACATATTGTTTTTCGGCTGCCTTCAAAGCTTACACGACAATATTTATATTCTCCATCTTGATGACTCGACTCAACTTCTTCCACTGGAGGAACACTATATTCACGGCAAGCTTCTAAAAAAAGCAAGCAATTTAAAAAAATTTCTTCGTCAAATAAACTAATCTCATAATATTCTGTTAAATATCTGCCACCTTTAATAAAAAGGACGTATTCGAATGCCTAATAAGCAAACATCTGATTCATATTCTTTAGGAGAAAAAAATATAAGGCGATATCCTCTTCTTCAAATGATAAATGCCAAGGCTCTGTTCCTTCATTTTCTTTTCATTTTTTTCTTAACGATTCAATCCATTGATCCACTTCTCTTACACGGAGAAATTCTCCATTAACTTTTAAAGATACAAAAAGCATTTTCAATCGAACATTTCCCATTTACCCATTGATTAGGAGTAGCTTCTTTTTCCAATCGTACTTCCATCAAATTCAAATGATAATGTTGTCCCTAGAAATAATTTTTTTCTTTAAAACGAACTTTATTTCTCATATAATTCCTCCCTATTCTTCACTTGTATCTTATCATTTTTCAATTTTATTCGCTATTAATATAGGCAAGATATTGCCATTCCACATTTACTATGCTAAACTATTGTTAAGTTATAAATTAACAACGGAGGTATATCATGTTTTTCAGCCAATCGCCTAAAAAGAAATCCGCACGCAACAAGGATATTCGCAATCTTTTATCGCCAAACAATTAGAAATTAGCCGAGTCGCTTACCATCATTGGGAAAAATGGAAAAACCATTCCAAATCAAAAAAATTTAATCGCATTAGCAGAAATTTTCAATGTAGAAACCAGTTATTTTGAATCGGAATATACTATTGTAACGAACTACTTACAACTACATTCGAACAATCAAAAGAAAGGCAGAACACTATGTCGAACAATTACTCCATCAGCAACAAAGCCAAAAAACGCTCTATCCGATTACCGTATTAGCAGAGGTAAAACTTTCTGCCGGATTAGGAAAAGGAATTTTTGATGAATATGAAACAGAAATTGTCTACTCTCCAACAGAGCAACGAGGTTATGATATTGCTGCATGGATTCAGGGAGATTCAATGAGTCCAAGTTATCAAAATGGCGAGGTCGCTCTTATTCAAGCTAATGGATTTGACTATGATGGAGCTGTCTATGCTCTAACTTGGAACGAAGCAGTTTATATTAAGAAATTATATCGAGACGAACAAGGCTTTAGAATGGTTTCTTTAAATCCGAATTACCCAGAACAATTCATTCCTTATGAAGACAATCCACAAGTAGTTGGACTAGTTGTGAATCACTTTATGCCAGTAGCTGCTTCCTAGAGGTTCAAAATGACCATTATTGATTATGCAAGAGAACCGCATAGTGACATTGCCTTTATTGATATGAAATCCTTCTATGCTAGTGTAGAGTGTGTAGATCGTGGATTAAATCCATTAACGACTTGCCTTTGTGTCATGAGTCGTGCAGATAATGCTAATGGACTCATTCTTGCTTCTTCCCCTATTTTTTTAAAAAAATTTTTTTGGAAAAAGCAAACGTCAGTCGCTCCTATGATTTACCATTTCATATTCAAACAAGAAAAATTTAATCTAGCTGCGGCAAAAAGACAAGGATTACCCATCAATCGAAACTTTATTCATTATGTAGAAAATTGGGCACAAAAAAACATTGATTGTGCCTCCGAGAATGGATCGATACATTGAAAAAAACATGGAAATTCAAAAGATTTTTTTCAAAAAAATTTGCTGCACCGACAGATATTCTTCCTTATTCCATTGATGAAGCGTTTATTGATTTAACTTCTTCCTTGAATTATTTTATCTCGCATCATCAATTAACTAAAAAAAGGAAAAAAATTAGATGTCCTTTCCTCCAAAATCCAACAAGAAATATGGAAAAAAACAGGAATCATCTCAACTGTTGGGATGAGCAATGCAAATCCCTGCTCGCTAAACTGGCTCTAGATAATGAAGCTAAAAAAACAAAAAAACAATGCGGGCAAACTGGTCCTATGAAGATGTGGAAACAAAGGTATGGAATATTCCTTCCTTAACCGATTTCTGGGGAATTGGCAGTAGAACAGAAAAAAAGATTACATAAACTAAGGATTCATAGTATTAAAGAATTAGCTGAGAGTAATCCAGATGATTTACAAAAAAAGAATTTGGCATCATAGGAGTCCAGCTTTGGTTTCATGCCAATGGGGTTGACGAGAGTAATATCCATCAACCGTATAAAGTACACTCAAAAAGGAATTGGTAATTCGCAGATTTTTACCACGAGATTATATTCATCAAGAAGATGTAGAAGTTGTCTTATCAGAAATGGCGGAACAAGTAGCCATTCGCTTAAGAAGACGATATAAAAAAACAAAACTCATTTCTATTTATATTGGTTTTTCAAAAATATGAAATGAAATCCTCGCTTCATTGCCAAGAAGCCATTGAACCAAGTAATCAAACAGCCGTCTTAACAAAGGCTGTCTTACAATTATTTCGCAAAAAAATATCATAGCGGTGCTGTCCGTCAAATTGGAGTACGCTATAGTGACTTAGTAGATGATAAATATTCCATCATTTCATTATTCGATGATCCCATCCTCATGGAAAAAGAAGAAAAAAATTACAACAAGCCATTGATGGCATTCGAGATGAATTTGGATTTTTATCGATTCAAAAAGGAACTTCCCTGTTAGAAAGTTCGAGAAATATTGCTCGTAGCAAACTCATTGGAGGACATTCTGCTGGAGGATTGGAGGGATTAAAATGATTGATCGTTCTTATTTACCCTTTCGTTCTGCTCGCTTATATCAAGATCGAAAAATGACAAAGTGGATGGGATTTTTTTCCTTTCTGAACATACAAGTGCATTAGAAGATGATGCAATTCCTATCCCTACTCATTCGCAACTCAATTTAGAAGAAAAAAATATTTATTATTAGGGCAATTACATTTTATATGCTTTAAAAAGCTCATATTTCTATTATTGAAAAAAAGCAACTATTGCACTATACAGGTACATTAGAAAACCTCACTGCTACGGAATGTTTATTAAAAACTCAGTAAAGGCTATCAAAAGAATTTTTTTATTGAGAACATCGTTTCTATTCAACAAGTAGAGGAGGAACAGTATGAATCAGCAAGATTATTATCGTAATGAACTGCAAATGAATTATTTTTAGTGAAGAGTACCATCGTTTTGAAGAAGATTTTTATCGCTATTCTTCTCTAACGATTCCTCTGACTTTTTTTAATCGATGATGTATTACTATCCATGGCAAAAATCGAATCGTCCTTACTTTTAAGCTGAATGGAAAGAATGCATTGGATCATCAGGATCATTATTTTCTTTTTTTACGATTGAAGAAGAAGCGACTCAACCATCGATTCGACTCTATCGCTACTGTTGCGTTACGCATTCACTAGAACAATTAAAGACACAGTATCTCTCATCAACAACAAAAACAGCTCTCTCCTAATTAGGAAAGAGCTGTTTTTATTATAGACGAACCATAGTAGCACTAGGCATGAGACCGCAGGGCTGCTGCCGTCCGCCTGCTACTATAACAGGAAGTCATTTAAAATATATTTATTCTTCTTCGCCAAGAAGAGCTTCTGGATAAAATTCACGGACAATTGTCGCACAACGATGACATAATGTTGGAGCATCTTCTAATGTTCCTACTTCTACTTTCACCGCACGACAACGTTGACAAGTTTCACCTTGTGCATGTTCAACAACCACTGAAATACCTTCACCTTGAACAGCATTTTCAGGAGCTGCAGTTCCTACTGGCGCAACTTCTAATTGACTAACGATGAATAATTGAGCAACATCCGTTTGTAAGCTGTCTAATAAATCAGCCACTTCTTGAGTTGGATATAATGTCACTTTTTGCTTCAAAGTTTTTTTACCAATTAATTTTTTTCATTACGAGCTTCTTCTAATGCTTTAAGAGCTGTATTACGAACTTTAAAGAATTCAGCCCAACGAGCTAAAAATAGCTTCTTCTCCTTCATAATGAGTTACTTCAGGGAATTCTGCTAATTGAACATAAGCTTCCTCTTCTTTTAAATATTTCCATACTTCTTCTGTTGTATGCACTAAAAATTGGACTCAATAATTTTGTTAATTTTCACTAAGATATCATACAATACTGTTTGCATTGCACGACGTTCAAAAGCCATTTTCTTGATCAATATACACAACATCTTTAGCAAAGTCTAAATAGAATTGTGATAAGTCAACAGTACAGAAGTTGATAACCCCTTGGTAAACAGTTGAGAATTGATAATTATCATATGCTTTACGAATACTATCTACTAATTGATTGAAGCGTACTAACATATATTGATCCACTGTACGTAAGTCTTCAAACGCTACTGCGTGAGCTTTAGGATCAAAAATCAGTTGTATTAGCTAACATAAATCTCATTGTATTACGGATTTTACGGTAAACTTCTGAAACTTGGTTTAAGATATCATCACTAATACGAACGTCTGACTCATAGTCCACAGAACTTACCCATAAACGAATAATATCTGCTCCTTTAGTCTTCATTTCTTTAGCTGGAGAAATAACGTTTCCTAATGATTTACTCATTTTCTTTCCTTCTCCATCCATTACGAATCCTTGAGAAAGAACTGATTTATATGGAGCTTGGTGATGAATCGCAACACTTGTTGTTAAACTTGAGTTAAACCATCCACGGTATTGGTCACTACCTTCTAAATACATATCTGCTGGGAATGATAATTCTTCACGAGTTCCTAAAACTCCAGCATGAGAACTACCTGAGTCGAACCATACATCCATGATATCTAATTCTTTTGTAAAGATACCATTTGGAGAATCTGGATGAGCGAATCCTTCTGGTAATAAATCTTTTCGCATCCCATTCGAACCATACATCTGAACCATGTTTTTTTCAAAAAAATCTGAGCAACATGTTCTGTTGTTTCTGGCGTAATAATTGGTTCACCATTTTCAGCATAAAAATACAGGTAATGGAACCCCCCATACACGTTGACGAGAAATTACCCAGTCGCCACGATCACGAACCATGTTATAAATACGAACTTGACCAGATGGGTGATACCATTTTACGTCGTTTTCAATTACATCTAAGATTTCTTGACGGAATGCATCAATTGAAGCAAACCATTGAGGTGTCGCACGGAAAATTACCGGTTTTTTTCGTACGCCAGTCATGTGGATAGCTGTGTACAAAATAACTTAAGTTTAATAATGCACCTTTTTCAGTTAATAAGTCTGTAATCACTTTATTCGCATCTGCATAGAACATTCCTTCAAATCCAGGTGCTTCATCTGTATAACAACCTTGACCGTCTACTGGAGATAATACTGCTAAATTATATTTACGTGAATAATAGAAGTCGTCTTCCCCGTGTCCAGGAGCTGTATGAACTAAACCAGTACCCGCATCTAATGTTACATAGTCCCCATTCATCACTAATGATTCACGTTCATAGAATGGATGCCAAGCTGTCATATATTCTAACGCACTACCAGGGAATTCTTGTAAAATTTCTACATTTTTCCCAAGATAATGTAGTTGTTAATGATTCTACTAAATCTTTAGCAACAACGAATGTACCAGCAGAAGTTTTCACTTGTGCATAGACATAATCTGGATGAACAAAAAAATTCCTAAGTTTGCAGGAAGTGTCCAAGGAGTTGTTGTCCAAATTACGAATGAAGCATCTTCACCCAATAAGCCTTTTTCCATCTTTTTACTTTAAATGCTACATAAATAGAAGCACTTTCTACATCTTTATATTCGATTTCTGCTTCAGCTAATGAAGATTCACTAGATGGTGACCAATAAATTGGTTTTTAATCCTTTGTAAATATAGCCATTTTCAGCCATTTTTACCAAACACACGAATTTGTTCCGCTTCAAATTCAGGTTTTTAATGTTACATATGGATTATCCCATGTACCAGTTACACCTAAACGTTTGAACACTGTTCTTTGATTGTCGATTTGACGCCAAGCATATTCTGCACATAATTTACGGAAATCTGCTACTGACATTTTTTTACGATCAACACCTTCAGCATTTGCTAAAAGCTTGTTCGATTGGTAATCCATGTGTATCCCAACCTGGAACAAATGGTGCACGGAATCCGCTCATTGATTTACTACGAACGATAAAGTCTTTTTGAAATTTTTATTTAACGCATGTCCCATGTGAACATCCCCATTGGCATATGGAGGACCATCATGTAATACGAAAGAAGGTTTGCCTTCATTTTTTTAACTGACGTTGTGCATAAAGGTTTGCTTCTTCCCATTCTTGTTGATAATCTAATTCTTTTTGTAGGTAAATTCCACGCATTGGAAATTCTGTTTTTTTCCAATTTGCAATGTATCTTTCATCTTCATTGCATTTCCTCCTTTGTCTATAAAATAAAAAAATCCCCTGCAAAAAGCAGGGGCGAAAGTTTCATGGTACCACCCAAATTCTTGAAAAAGTTATTTGTACTTTTTCAACTTGGTAAATTGTTAACGCTATTTAGGCGATATTTCTTACTATTATTTCAGAAATATATCTCAGAGATGATTCTCTATCTTTGAGGGACATGCTAATCTTTCACCAATCATTAGCTCGCTCATTGTATCAAAAATAGAACGTTCTCTTCTACGAATATCAAAAATAATACGCTATTTTTTTATTAAAAATGCAAGTCCTATCCTCTAACAGCCTCTTCGCTGGCTCTTACATATTTGCGAACTGTACTCTTATGGAAGAATAACGAGATAAATGCAACTGGAATTGCTACAAAATATTTAATAATTTCTACAATAAGCGTAATAATCAAAAATGAAAGCAGATGTGATCCAATATCTTTCTTCATTTTCATTTTTATAACCGCCAAAAAGCCCACGTTTGACTTTACCAGTACTATAATCCATCATTGAAGAAGCCGCATATCCAGCACGAATTCCACCATATGGTGTAAAGAACCATCCTAAAATTCCACCTTTAAAACGACGATAGTCAATATACCAACTATAAGTATAATTAGAAAGCAAAATATACCCAAACCAGAAAAATTTTTTTCCAAAAAAATCCCATTTCTTGAAAAAGAAGCAAAGTAATATAACAGTGAAATCACTAAATATCCAGTTAAATAAAAAAACTAAAAATCTTGTTTTGGTGTATCAAAAATATCCACCATATCCTGAATAAGGAATGATTTGAGGATCTAATTCTGAATCGTTTGGATATTCAGAAGATGGTTTTAGTTTGAAAAGTCGGATTCTTTTTCCATTCATCAGAAGAATTTGATTGACCTTTCTTAGGAGGCGCTACATAGTCATCTCTTTTTGGAGGAGCTACATAATCATCCTTTTTAGGCGGAGCTACGTAGTCATCTTTTTTTCGGTGGCACTACATAGTCCTTATTATCATTATCAGAATCTTTTTTTCTTTTTTTGGTGGTGCTACATAATCTGTCATCTTATGCCTCCCTCATTTTTTTCTAAATCTTCACTTGTAATCGTATTAAAAATCACTTGACTCATCTTTTTGTCACACGTCGAGACATATGCGCCAATAATTTTTTTGGTTAAAGTTACGAATCCAACGTCCATTACTATGGTCATCAGTTGTAGCATAAGCTTCCTTAACAGCAACTCTGTAACTTTCTGCATCATATTGATACCCTTGACCTTGCAGAATAAATTCACCAATTTGTGCAATTTCATCTGGACTATAATCTTCAAAATCAAATGTCGTAGGAACACGACTCTTCAATCCTGAGTTAGATTCTAAAAAAATTCTGCCATTTCTTTATGATATCCAGCAAAAAAATCACGACCATATCTTGACGATGATCTTCCATAAATTTCAAAATTTCATCAATCGCTTCTTGTCCAAAAATTATCACTAGAACCATGTTTTTAAAGAATAAGCTTCATCAATAAATAAAAACGCCACCAAGAGCAGCTTGTAAATGTTCTCTTGTTTTAATAGCTGTTTGGCCTTGATAACCGCCAATTAAATCACCACGAGATACTTCAATTAATTTATTCGTAGCAATTAAGCCTTTTTTTGGTACAATAATTCCGCCACAATTCTAGCAACTGTTGTTTTACCTGTACCTGGATTTCCTAAGAATAATGAATGTAAAGTCGTAGCAGAAGTTGCAAATCCTTCTTGTTCACGTTTACGATTCATTTCAGCTTGAGCAATAAAGTCTTCTACTTGCTCTTTTACTTTATGAAGACCAATTAATTGATGTAATTCTTCCCATGCATCTTTCTTCGTACCATTGTCTTGATACTTACCAATCTCTAGAACAGCATCAATATCTGCATTTGTAATCAGTGAAATTTCTTCACTCTTCTCAGCTATAACACGAGCAATCAATTGTTTAATAATCTTTTCATTAAAATTACGAATCCAACGAGCATTACTACGATCTAAGGAACGATTATATTCCAACGTCACTTTACGTGTATAGTACTCCACATCTGCAATTTCATAGCTATTTTTTTGTAGACCTTTAATCCCCATTTGAACAATTTGTTCTGGAGTATAGTCTTCAAAAATTTAATCGATTTGGAACACGTGAAGTTAATCCTGGATTAATTTGTAAAAAATTGTTCCATTTCTTTTCGTATATCCCGCAAAAATAATCATAATCTCATTTTTATGGTCTTCCATATATTTAAGAATCGTTGTAATAGCTTCTTTACCAGTATCATTCGTACTCTTCTTATCTAAGGAATAAGCTTCATCAATGAATAGTACCCCACCACGTGCTTCTTCTAATTTTGCTAAAGTTTGAGTCGTTGTTTGGTTCACATATCCAGATAATAAATCTGATTCAGAAACTTCCACAAATTTAAAAGTATCTCCAAACAATGCTCCACGCTCAAATAAGATTTTACCCATTAAACGTGCAACAGTTGTTTTACCAGTACCAGGATTTCCCATAAATATTGAGTGTAATACTAGCTGTTGAGGTGGTTCTCCTCTTAAAACACGTTGTTTATTATAATCAACCATTCCAATTAATGTATCGATTTCTTTTTTTACAGCTTCTAACCCAACTAGGCTTTTGTAATTCTTCATAACTATCTAATTCTTTAGGAGCATTTTCATCTCCTTCTGCCCCAATAGCTTTTTGTATGACGAACAGATGCATGTAAAATCGAATTCTCATCTGTATCAATATTTAATTCACTGGAACTACCTTGCGCAGACATTAATTCTTGAACATGAATTAGAGAGGATTCTAATCCTTTTGATACTCACTTCAAGAGATTTTTTTCGAATAAAAAGTTGTTTCGCAAAAAAATAGTTGAACAATAGTACAGTCTTAAAGGAATGCTAGACTTACTTTCACACTGGAATGTAATGATTCCGTCAGCAAAGCAATAAGTATTTGGACCTAAATCAAAGTTATCCATAATTTTTACAATTATTTAAACGAGTAATTGTTGTTCTCAAATCCATGGATTGAACCGTTACGTCCGTCAAAGTTACGCCACTTTTTATTTTCAGAATAGATTCCTTGTCCCCTATCTAGTTTACCAATAATTCCTGTATCTAATTGGAATGAAGAATCACTGACCCAAATCATTGGATATCCTTTCAGCATCTCGCCACCATAAAATTGGCAATTAGTAGCTTCTAATCGTGAATCTTTTTGTAAATATACAGCATTTCCAAAAATAATTCTCACAAATGGTATTTGTAAATTTTCATCTCCGAACCTTCACCAATTGTTCGCCATTGGAAGAAACAATCACTTACTGTTAATGAACTATTTCTAAAAATAAATGCCTTGATTTCCACTATCACTAATAAAATAGGTTTTTACAATTTTCAAAATGTAACAAAAAGAATCGTCTTTCGCAAACATTAAATAATTTTCATTATCTTCTTCTGTACATTCAAAAAAACACAGTTTTTTTAAACGTAACAGCACAGTTTTCATTAATAATCATTAATGTTGTATTGCTAACATTCGTAAACCAAATGTTTTCAAATACTACGGATGCTCCACAATCAAGAGCAATACATCCTTGAAATTTATTCGTGAAGAATGATTCTCCATTTTCTTCATCTAATAATCCTAAAAAAAGTAAGATTTTTGTAATTTCATATGGATTATCCGTTGAAAATTTTAAGTAATAATCTTTTTGAATTTCTAATACATCGCCTACTTTTAGCAGCTGCTATGGCATCATTAAAATCCCATGTATTATCATCATATCCTACTTGATATGTCGGCATTTACTCACCTTCTTTTTTTGTTTCAATCATGATTATTTTACCTGTTTTTTTCTTCTTTATTGTCAATTTATTCTTGGTTGTTTTCAGGCGTTTCTTTTTAGAATCCAAGAAAAAGAATGAGTGATTATAGTAGTTTTTAAACCATAAAAAGCCTTTTGAGATATTCAAAAGACCTTTTTCATAAATTATGTCCTTGTCTTCTTACTGGAGCAACAGGAACTTGATTGTTCGTAGTTTGTTGTTGTGTTGCCTGTTGCACCGGACGATTTCCTGCTTGCGTATTCGCTTGTTGTGCTGGACGATTTCCTGCTTGAGTATTTGTTTGTCCATTAGCAGTTGTAGAATTTGTTGATGAAGTTGAACTTTCTTGGTGGAAGTATGCATCATACACTTGTTTTGTAATTCCAGCTGCAAAGTCTCCAGGAATTCCATTTGAAAAATATGGTGCAACTACTGATACAACAATTTCAGGATTATCAGAAGGAGCATAAGAAGCAAATGATAGAGTTCTCTACTTCCTTTTTGTTTAAATTGTGGTAATGGTCCATCGTAGAACGCTTCTACTGTACCTGTTTTACCAGAAACAGAAGGCGTATAATTTCTAAACGTATAAGCTGAAGTTCCGTTTTGCTCCATGCGTTACACGATATAATCCTTCTTTAATATGATCAGATTAAACCAGCTTCCACTTGTAAAGAATTCATAATTTTTGTTGGAACAACTGTTTCTAAATCTCCAATTCCTCCATCTTTACCTGTTGAATGAATTTCTTTTTACTAAACGAGGTGCAATACGTGTTCCTCCATTGCAATAGTAGCCATATATTGAGCTAATTGTAATGGCGTATATAAATCAAACTGACCGAACGCAAAGTCCAGTGCAGAGAAGCAGCACCTGTACCACCATTATATCCTTTTCCTTCATTAGGTAAGTCAATTCCTGTACGAACCCCTAAACCAAATTGGAGCATAATACTCACGTAATTTATCAAATACGTTAAGATTAATATTTAATTTTCCACCTTTTTATACTCATATTGTCCACCCATTCTCATGGCTAACTTAATCATATAAACGTTAGAAGAACGCTCAATCGCATCTAAATCTGTTACAGGAATACTACCATTACGGTTGAATACAGAACTTTTTCGGTTTAGAAGCTTCAAAACTCAATTGGTTCATCGACAATCGTATTATCTTCTCTTGTAATAACTCCATCCATATATCCAGAAATAACTGTTGCCGCTTTACAGCTGACCCCATCCCAAAGGCACCATTAATAGCTCCTAAGGCATCATCTTCAATTCCAGTTACTTGATAATTTTCATTATATTTTTCTTTTTACCAGTAATTCCTAAAAACATCTCCGGATTTTTGGATTCATTGCAACAACATACACTCGGTCTGCAGTGGCATCTGATAATCCTTCTACAGCTTTAGTAACAATATCTTCCAATTTCTTTTTGAAAATCCGTATCAATTGTCATCACTAAATTGGAACCAGCTTTTCCACCATAACGTTCTTCGTGGTTAACCACTTCTCCACGATTATTCGTTTGGCTTTGAACCACTGTTTTTGTTCCACTTAAAAACTGATTCATATTGTTCTTCTAAATAACATGTACCTACACGATCATTTAATGAATACCCTAGAGTTAATAAAGAACGCACTCTATCAGAAGGTAAACCTGTTGTTTCAGAAGATACAGAACCTAGAATTGTCTTCAACATATCTCCCATTGGGTATTCACGATCCCAATCTGAATCAATGTCAATCCTTTAACTCTCCAAGACGTTCACTAATACGAGCAACTTCTTGTTCTGTTACAGAATCATTTTTAATCGTAACGGTTGATAAGGCATAGGGCACTATTCATCTTCGTAAAAATAGCAATTGCTTGTTTTTCACTATCAGAATAATTGATTTGTTCTTCTGTAATATGATCTAACTGCATCTCATAAGTCTTACTATTCGATAAGCCTTCTTTGGATGCTTTCTTTTTCTCTTCTGCTGTTAATAGCTTACTAGCTTCCTCCGGATGAGTTGCAAACCAATAATCTTTTTAAATCTCTCTCTTAATTTACTAGTATCTACTGTAATAAACTCCGTTAATTTTTAGCGGTTTCCAACATACTTGCTGTTGTAGCATCTGACGAACGTGTATAGTTCACTGCTAATTTTGGTTTTTATTTCCTACTAAAACTTTTCCTTTACTATCATAAATAGAACCCCTGGAACTGCTTTTTGCAGTAGAAGTTTCTGTACGTTTCACTAAGGCGATGAAGTCATCTCCTTTGACTAATTGAACATACGCTAATCGTCCGATTAATGCCATAAAAGACACAATAAAAATAATAAATTTAATCGAAATGGAATATATGATTTTTCTTTATAGGACGATTTTTCTTTTTAGTTAATCATGTATTCACATCCATCTTTTTAATATTCACTGTTCCATTATAGCATAATTTTAGAATGGGTTTCGTAATAATTCTATCAGAATTTAAAATTATTTAAACTTAATAAAAATGAATTTGCAAACAAAAAATTTTCCTTCATTCATTTTTATGTTATACTTTTCTCAAAAAAGTTTATTGGAGATTTTATGAAAAAGTTACCATTAGCATTTTTCTGGTTTGTCTTCTAGGATTAGCTGGCGCTGGAAATCTTATCTCAGACACCTTGCCTAGAATTATCTCATGTGTTTAGTGTGCTTGGATTGGGATTATGGATTATCTTCTTAATCTCACATTTATTAGATTGAGCAAAACACTGCAAATGAATTAAAGAAACTACCGGTTTTATCTGGAATGGCTACTTTCCCTATGGCAGGAATGATTTTAGCTACATACTTACTACGTACCGTTCCAATTGTGACTCTCTTAGCACAAGTTCTTTGGTGGTTCTCATTCTTATTGGATATTGGACTAATTACTTATTTTTCAGTTCAATTATTGACCTCAAAAGAAAAATTTATGCAACACCATCTTGGACAGTATTATATGTCAGAATTGCAGTAGCAGCACTCACTTATCCAGTTGTAGGAATTATTGAGAAATTGCCTATACAACCATTATTTTTGGCTTTATCTTAACGTTTTATTTATATCCACGTATTTACAAGGATTTGAAGAAAAAGCCTCTTCGATGGAATTATTAGGACAAGAAGGAAATTTATTGGCTCCATTTTCGTTACTACTAGCTTCATTAGTACGTGTAGGTGGACATCAATTATTAACTACTCCATCATCATGATGATTATCTCATCTCAAATATTTTTTCATTTTAGTTTTAAAGTCAAGCTTACCACAAATTTTAAAGAAGGGATTTCAACCCGCATTTTTCAGCTTTAACATTCCGACAATTGTTACAGCAACTCACTCAAAAATGGCTCAAGGAATTTTTACAAATTTCTCTATTGAATTTATTCGTTAGAATTGAAATAGTCATTAGCTTAACAATCTTAATCTTTGTTTTATTTAGTTACTCTAATCTGGATGAAAAATCTTCGTCTTGAAGTAGAAAAAGAGGTAAACACTATTTTCAAGTGTCTACCTCTTATTTTTATCAATTAGCGTAAAGCTCCTAATGTACGAGCAATTTCTTCAAAGCTACTATTTGGTTGAATTTCAAATGTTTCCTGCCAAAAATATTTTCTAATATTATTTTCTAATAAATAATCTACAAATGCTTTAGAATCAGTGATTACTCCTGCTTCTTTTTAATTTAGCGAGCAACATCACTTGAAACTTCTCCACTCTCAACCGTAATCATTACAGGTTTATCCGCAACTTTTGCTGTTGTTTTTGTAGTAGCTTCAGTTGTTTTTGAGTAGCTTTTTGTTGATGCTACAGTCGTTTCTTCAGTCGTTTTCACAGTGTCTGTTACTAATGGTAAATAGAACACTATCTAATTGACTTTTTCAACGATTCAGGAACAAATGTACCATGCTACAGTTGCTAAAAGCTAAGAAAAATTGCTGATAAAAGGAAACCTACACACCTAAAGAGCGAAATTTTTGTTTTACTCATAATACCCTCCTTAATGTGAGATCTGATTTCAAAATAGCTATCAATCACTAATTGAACAGTTCGAAACTGGTAAATTTAATTGTTCAGCAATTTCTTCATATGAACCACCATGACTAAATAGAGTCAAAATGTGTTTACAGAGTAATACTATGTAACTCTTCTTCTGTTGTTCTGGTTGTGAAATAGTTGGTTCAGTATCAAAGTTGGCTGTGGCTCAAATACTGGTTTTGCTTCTTCTTCTACTTCAAATTTTGGAGTAGAAAGTTGTTCTGGCTCAACAACTGGTTGAGGAATAAATGTAAATTCCGTTTCAGGTTGTGGAGCTTGTTCAACAGGAGCACGATAAATTGGTGTTCCTTCCAACTCTTGAATCTTTAAAGAATACACTTCTCGATTTAATTCCAACAAGCCTTCACATGTAATTCATCTAATTCATCTTCATATTGATTGTCTTTAAGAACAATGAAATGAATAAGAAAAATACTATAAAAGCTAATAATGCTACTACTACGATCCAAACGATGCATTTTTCTCACCTCATTAAAAATATATTTACTCATTGTAAAGAATGTTCTTAAAAATCGCAAGTTTATTTTATTACAAGCAGATTACATCTTTACTACTGAATCATAAATTCTATAGAAAAACAAGAAAATTTCTACACGTTTTTTTCCTATTAATTTTTGATGAATTTGTCTTTATGACTTAACACTAATAATTTTTGTCTTAAATCTTCTTCCATATTCGTTAATTCAACTTCCGCTTTTCTTCTCTGCTCTACCTTCTTAGTTGAATCTTCAATGTTTCTTCTAATGTTTCAATTAAATCTTTTGAGTTTTTGTAATGTTTCTAAATCAATAATGCCTCGTTCATTTTCACGAGCAGTTTCAATTATAGAAATTTTCAACATTTCTGAGATGAATTAATTGATTCGTAGTTTCTGACACTTGTCTTTGTGCTGTTACAGCATCTTTTTGACGTAATAATGTCATCGCAATTTGCAATTTGATTTTTCCATAATGGAATGGTTGTTGTAATTATGATTGAATTTTTCAGCTAATGCTTGGTTTTGTATTTTGAATTAAACGAATTTGTGGGTGCTTGTTGAATCGTCATTTGTCTCGTTAATTTTTAAGTCATGATTTCTTTTTCTAGGCGGTCTAGGGAATTGTTCTCAAGTCATTTACGACTTGTACATCCATTTGGTCTCCTGTTACACGTGCTTTTTCTAAAGCTTCAGGTATTAATATTTTCTTGTAATTCCGCTAATTTTAATTCTCCGGCTGCAATATATATTTAAAAGCATCAAAGAAATCTTTATTGCGTTGATATAATTGTTCCAATGATAAATTATCATTTAATAAGCCATTTTTCATGGTCTAAAACGAATCGCAATTTTTATCGACGTGAGCCTACTTCTTGATATTTGGCTTGCATTTCATAAATGCTCTTAATTTTTCCAAAAGAATTTTTGGAAGAATCCTTGGTTTTCAGCTACTAAATCATTCAGGTCTGTTTCATTTAAACGCTCCATTAAGTCGTTTAAAATATCCCCAATTTCTCCAGTATCTTTTGTTTGTACATGAGAAAGCATTTGATGAAAAATTCCCTAATTGTTTTTGAGCTGCAGCTCCATAACTAATAATTGCTTGTAAATTTGTTTCATCAATTTGCTTTTGCTAATGCACGAGCTTGTTCTTGATGTTTTTCATCCAATGTATCGATTAATTTCTTTGGACTTGCTTCTGTTTGTGTTGCTGGAAAATCGTGAGACACTTCTGATAATGGTGTTACACTCACTTGTTCCCCAAATGGATTTTGAATTAAATCTTCTACTGTTGTTTGTTTTTCTGCCATGTATATTTCCCCCTAAAAATCTTCAAATTCTTCTTTTTGAGATTGCTTTTTGAATATATTCCTTTTCTAAATTTAAATCACTAAAATCTTGTGCTTGGAATTTTTGATAGTCGGCTTCAATCTGTAGACAACACTCATCTATAGAAGTCCATTGTTTGATCCAACATTTGGTAAGTTTCCTGTGTTTTTAGAAATATGTTGTTCGATTTCAATATATTTTCCCATCATTTCTTCTAAACCTGGTAAGTACATATTTAAAAACTATCAACGGTATGTAATCGTTCAGGATGTTGGACTATTTCTTTGAAATAATCTTTTAAAACGGTCACGACTTGATAACGATTCGCAATGGCTTCTAGTTTATTATTTTGTTTTGTATAAGCAAACTCGATTTGTTGAATTTGAGTTTTGCTCGATTCATTTTTCTCTAAAAAGGCTACATCGCTTTCTGTTAGACCTGCCTTCTCATAAATTTCTTGTTGTTTCTCTGATGGTAGCTTGTAATCCTTCTGTGGGTATGTTTTTCCAATTTGGTGGATTCATTTCTTTGCGGAATAGCACATAGAAAAATATTCCATAGCATAATAGAATAAATAGAAACATTTCTGCAGAACTATGCATTCTTACAAAAACTCTTGAGACTGGCTGCTACAAGAAAAATAGCTTAATGGCTTGAATAATATGTTTCTTCATAGAGACTTCTCCTTTATCAACTCTCTTGGGAAAATTATAGCATATTCTCGTCCTACGACAATGGGACAAAAAGTATGATTTCATAATTTCTTTACGAACTAAATATTAAAGATGCTAACTTGCAAAAGGACGCCAGTAGCCCTGCACGGGTCTCTGGCTACTGCTACTAAAAATCTTTAATATTTTTATACTCCTCTTTTTAAAAACGTTTTTCAGAGTTTTATATTATAATGTAAGTATAAAATAATACAAGGAGTTGGTTTTAATGTGTAAGATTAAGTCTTTAACGAAAGATGACAAATTGTTTTCAATCCTTCTTGTTTGTTTTTGCTATTTCATTGTTTTATTAGTGGACATTCCTTACTTTGGATTCTCTGTGAATTTTGTCATCGCAACAGGGCTTACTATTTAGTATCTAAATCGCCTCTAAGTGATAGATTTTCTACTCTAACGAAGAACATAATAGGTGTTTGTAATGGCTCTTTGTCATCGCTCCACCAGTATTTATTTTTAAAAATAACTCTTGGATTTTACCAGAACAACTGAATATGTGCAAGCCACACGTCATTTTGTAGAGCTAGATAATTCAAAGTTCAAGAAGAAATGAAAGATCTAAAGACAGATTCATTTTTGTTATGTTGGACGAAACTTGTCCCTTATTGTGGAATTTTGATCCAAAAATTAAAAGAGGCTTCAAGAGTAGTAATGCTACAATTTATTATATTGATACGGAAAATAAGACGGATGAATTAGCAGAAGTTTGCAGAACAGTATCAAATTGATTCTATTCCTACTTTACTAGTCTTTAAAGACGGTCAATTACAAAAACTTTATCAAACAGTAGCGATATCAGCCTAAAACGACCTCAAAGAATTTTTAAACACTTATAGAGTAAAATATTAAAGAAAATTTTGTAGCTTGCAAAGGACGCCAGCAGCTTCGCAAAAAGCGAACCTCATAGCTAGTACAAAATCTTTAATATGTCGTTACTAAACTATTTTTCGGCAATAACATTTTTACAAAATGTAAAACCTCTTTCATTTGGGGAAATAGTGCTATACTTTAATTATAAAAATAGTAAAGAGTGTGGGTGTAATGTCTAAAGTTAAATTTTTAACTAAAGGAGATTGTATATTCTTAATTATTCTTTTTGAGGTTATATGATATTTAATTATTTCGTTAGTGAGTTTTTCATTACACTGTGGATTTTTACAATTTCTTGTAGCATCTGGATATTATTTTGTATTCCTAAAGATCACTTCTTAAAAACTTGGAGTCCACGATTGATTGCATCCTATATTGGTATTGTTATAATGTTATGTTTCGTTAATCCTCGTATTCTTATTTCAAATGATAACTCTTTGGTTTATCGTTGCAGTGAGTATGTTCAACAACACGTCATTTTGTTGAACTAGATAATTCAAGGATTCAGAAGATGTGAAGGATTTAGAGACAGCTTCGTTTTATATATGTTGGACGGGAAAGCTTGTCCTTATTGTGGGAGTTTGCTCCAAAAATTAAGAAAGGCTGCAAGAGTATTAATGCTACAATTTTATTATATTGATACGGAAAATAATACGGATGAATTGGCAGAGTTTGCAGAACAGTATCATATTGATTCTATTCCTACTTCTACTAGTCTTTAAAGACGGTCAATTACAGAGACTTTTAGCAAACAGTAGCGATATCAGCCTAAACGACCTCAAAGAATAAATCACATAAATAATATTAAAGATTTTTGTAGCTTGCAAAGGGCGCCAGTAGCCCTGCACGGGTCTCATTGGCTGAAAATTTGAGCCCTAGGGTCTCAAATTTTCCTCTAATCAAAAATCTGATGTATCAGATTTTGCTGCTAGTACTAAAATAATATTTATTGTCATTCTAAACTATTTTCGTCATTTGTCAAATTAAGAAAGACTTATATTAGTGTAGACGTAAAAGAAGCCACAACGATTTGCTTGCGCTAACTAAACTTAGCTAGACTCAAAGTTTAGCCATAATTCGCGAAAGCGAAGCTGCTGGAGTCCTTGCTACATATATTAAAGTCTTGCTCAGACTATACCCATTTCTTATAAATCAATCCTAGGAATACAATCAGTGATACAATAGAAATCCCTACTCCTGCAATCCATCCTTCTGGAATAAAAGCTTAATTCAATTTCGTATGTTCCCCGTTCGTAATAGCAAATCCTAGTAAAACTATTCCAAATCTTTTCTTGTTTCAACCTTTTCCATCCACTTTTTACAGTATCAACCTTTTATCGTATGGAATTGAAGTGAACATGACACTACTATCATCTAGTAATTGTAACAGTCTTTGAATATGGGAGATTATCCCAATGAGTCAGTTTCAATGCTTGACTTTGACGTTCTGAATAAAACGATTCGAAACAGAACGATTTGATTTGACCAATCGAACTCCACTAAAGGTAATCTTCGTCCGTATTCACTTCCGATTTTAAAATTCAATTGGCTTTATCCATTGATTTAGCGAAGCAATATTAATAGTGCGTTGCTTGATAATTATTTGAAATGATATTCTTCACCATTCAGAAAAATTCGAATAAGATTTGTATCTGTTCTTGAAAACGTGTTGGTAATGTGACTCCAATATTCTTCATCTGTTTGTGGTGTTAAATGATACGTGATACTTTGCTGGTTTAGTTGAATCCGCAATACCGATAAGTTTCTGTTCCGATCGGTTGCTTGAGTATCTGTTGTAATGCTCACTTGCTGACTAACGTCTCCAAATAATTTAACGTCTTCTCTGATGAGCTGCTGTAATTTTGTTGCGGTTTTGGATCAGTTGATTCGCTTTTGCAATTCTAAGTGAAAGCTAGTTTTCATTCACACCAAATGCTATTGGAAGAGTTTGTGGAATTTGAAATACTGCTGTACGTTCTTCTTCATAAAACAACTGGCGTGTTTTCTGTTAAAATCTAAACGAGGTTGCATATTTCCCAAATACATACATTTTACTTGTATCCTGGATAATCCTTCGATGTAGACGGGCTTCGAGTGTCGTCAATATTTCAAACTAAAATGGCATCACTTAAGGTGTTCCCATAATAATATGTAGTCGCAGTGAATTTCAGTATTGCTAATTGTTCAAATAAATCTCTTGTGCGAATCAAGATTGGAACAAAAAGCAGACATTCCTGGATAGTTCGCCGCCGTGGATCATTTTACTTAAATGGGAGGCTTCCTTGAATACGATAGAAATTCATTTCTCATTTGGTCGAATAGATGCTGCTGTTTGTAAAGCATTGTTTGACTGCGTCTTGATGTGCTGTGCATCCGTATATCCTACTCTTGAGATTGAACAATCGTTGCATTCATCATTAACGCAATAGCTGTGACTGCTGCTAAAAATGCCCATCTTTTGCCAGTTTGAAATTGTACTATTTAAATCGATAACAACATCACAAAAATTAATGCCACTGTACGCAATGTGGAACAATTAAGAGGAGATGCTGTCGTCGTCGTTACGATGGCAAACAGTACTAATGTCCCTCCTGCAATAACGATGGACGAGTTGCCAGTGCTGGTGCTCTGCGCTTCTCTTAAGGAGACAGCGCTAAATAAACTAAGAAAACGCACGCGTCCACAGAGAGCGATGAAGAATCCTGCCGGGTTTTGTCCCATATGCCATAGTTTACTCCGTAAATTCCATGGACACAAGATAGAATAAAAATAGTTAAAACTCCAAGTGAAGCTACTTTCTCTCTGCGTTGAATGGTAGGACTGATAAATAATAAATTGTCCAGTATTCCTAGTGAACCCACATAAATAAACTTTGAAGGTAAATTTGGACCTGCTGGTATTAAGAAGAATTGTCAAATGCTCCTAAAAATAATTTGATATCTAAAGGATCAATTTGTAATTTCCATTCAAATAATAACTTACTTTCAAGTCCACCTTAGTTGAAAACTAAACTCATCAAAATTGGAACAATAATAAATGCCACTAAACCAACTGCAAAATGGAATAAAAGCCCAGTTGAAGCAATTGAAGAAATCCTTGTTTAAACGTTCTATCTTTTTGATTTCAATAAGTAAAATAAAAGCGTAAATCACTACAAAATACAAATCTGTATATCCCATAGCATGCGCATAACGCCAGCTAACAACAGAGAACATACGATTTAGCACCTCGTGCTATCCAACAATTCTACCACCCGTGTAATACAAGTGGCAACATAATCATGCCATCATAAAAAGATTTGATTCATTTGATAACTGACATTAAAACCATTCAGAGCTACACTGCAATATAGGAAAGAAACTGGATCAACTTACATTATATCGCTTCACATGTGTCCAAGCAAGTCCCATCACTCCATAGCGAAGACCAATGGTTAACATCACTGCCCATTGAAAATTTTGTTCTGAAGAAGAAATACAATAGATTAAATGGACCACAATTAAATCCCCAGAATCCCACGCATTCGCCAATGGATTTTGAGGACATGAAAAGCATTGCAATCTCCATCTAAGGAGAAATAGTTTCAAATAAGCATATAATCCAATATATTGCGTATTAAAATCCATCGCCATGAGTGATTTTGCACCAAAGTGGGAAAAATCCAGTAATCATCCACGAAACAAGCATACGCCAATTGGTAGGAGCTCGCTAAGTAAACTACTTTCTTTTACTCATCTTTCTCCTCCTCAAAATTCGTTTTATCCGCACTAACAGTGAGGACGTTTTTCACTTCATAATAAATTTTTGCTGATATATTCCTCCCATACTCCAATAGAATTACACTGAATTCCCCTAGTAGGACAACTGCAAAAATTTCGCAAAAATAACCACTTACTAAAGAACTTGATCACCGAGATATTTTAATAAACATCCATGATATATAGCACAGATAATAATAAACAAACTAGTCCTAAATTAATACAGCACGTAATGGTTTTTATCAGTAAACGATAAAACTCCCCTTGAATCGCATAATTCCATGAGAAATTTTAGGAGTATTTTGTTTCTCCATTTCTCGAACATGATTTTCATATTCAATGACTTCTTTCTTGAAACCAATCCATGAGAAAGAGTCCTTTTGAAAAACGGTTATATTCATTTAATGATAAAAATCGCCTTACTGCTTTTTCGACTAATAAACGAAACTCAGAAATTTCCATCTGTTAAAACGTGTATCCATTAGTCGGTCTGCAATCATAAAACGATTGGCTAGAAAAGTACGAAATTGGCTTTCACCGGTTCTTGTTCTAACGACCGCTGACGACATCATAGCCTTCACGGTAAGCTTCAATCATTTGAGGAACAAGTGCAGGCGGATGTTGAATTTCCATCCATCAAAATAACGGCTTCACCTGTTGCGCATTGTAATCCGGGCAATCGTTCCAGCTTCTTTCCCAAAATTACGAGCTAAAACTTAAATAGCGAACTCTCTTGTCATTTTTGCAATTTCTACTATTTTTCAAAAGTTTTATCTTTACTCTCATCATCAATTCAAAATAATTTCTAAATTCTTCTGTTGTTTGTTGATTTAGCATGAAACTAATTCACTATACATCAATCATTCTTATAATTATAAAAGAATCACTACTGATGTTTCATGCTTTCATCCCTCGGTCATTATTATTCTCTTCCTCGTTATCATACCATGTTTTAATTTTTTGGTATATGAAAAGTGTATTTAACAAATAAAATCCATAAAAAATAACCAGTAGTAACAAATTGCTACCGCAGATTGTTTTGGTCCCAAGTTCTATATTTATCAAATTTTCAGATAAATATAGATATGAGTTATTCCCACAATGAGAATGATTAGAAAAGCTAATCTAATTTAGTATAAACGATACAATAAATGTATACAAACAATAACTGAACAAACAATTCATTTAGAATTGGAAGAATCGTTACCCCAGTTCTTAAAATATATATTGTAAGAACGACTAAAACAACTCAAATAATAACACCCACTTATAAATAAATAGGATGTTCATACCAGAGTCTGTCTTAATTGTGTATTTGCAGAAGCGCAACAACGGTAGCCAAAATGACAAAATTCCAGTTGAATATAATTTTCTGTATTTTATACACACCTTCCTTTTGTTCTATTATTCAATAATTATACCTTTTTCTGCTTTTGTTATAAAACGTTAACCGTTTTAAACAAGTGTTAACTTGCAAATTTTATGTCATCAAATTTCAGCCTGGCATAACTTCTTTTGAACTAAGTGTAAAACATCTGTTCTTGTTTCAGTCCATCTGTATCCCATAATCCCAAAGACGAGCCATAAACTGATTAAAAACAAATCATAAAAAATTCTTCTGGCAATACTTCGATAATGGGGATCTGTCGTGGATCAAATATCCATGCCGAATTATGGAAAAAATATTCGTGAATTTTAAAACTAACATCAGCTCACTAAACAGACGACAACATAGCAGGTGGCATATAATATTCTAACGGAGTAAGTAATAGGAATACACTTTCTTTCTTTTTATTACGTCTTGTCACGAGTGAAACAAATCGTAGAAAATAGCTGCAATGGATAAAATTAATCATGAAATAAACGTGCTCACTTTCAAAATGAAATAATCGCCAGGGAGAACTCGGAAAATCTGGCATCATAATTTCCTTAATCCATGAGTCTTGTTATATGAAATTAAGACAGATAGTTTTCCATTAAATATTTGCTGTAGAAATTCCACTATGCTGTTTCTAAGCCAAATAATAAAATAACTCGCAGACAATGGTTCAGATGACAAAGGAATTGCTGTACTCAATAAGAATAATGCTATTGGCACGATCAGGAAAACTCCATCTTTTTAATGCTTGTAGACATTCTTATACCTTCCACTCACTTAAATTATTCACACGCACTAGATGCTGCAGGCTGTGCTACTCCTTCTAATCTTCTCTTGTGGAAAATCCAGTTAGAAACCATTAAAGTAATCCATTCCATATGAATCCAGCTTGAATATCTCGTTTGGTAGGTCTCGCACCCACCATTGCAACATCTTCTTTAGTAAAGTGTTGTTCCTGGATATTGTTGATTTAAATAGTTCAAAGCTGACTCCGCAATAATACTACTTGGTTTTCCCATCACGAGTGAAGGCTCTTGTTGTGTAGACATTTATGCTGTAACAGAAACTCCCTGATCCTGGGTAAATCCTTTTCACTTGGAAGATTCGAGTCGATATTTGTTACAGCAAATTTTGCACTCCCGCACGAATCGCTAAAAGTGGCAGCTTCTAGTTCAGCATATAAGTTGTTTCACATACTTAGCGACTGTAAAACAACGTCCGGGTTGTCCCCACAGGGTCCTTATCCTCGCTCCACTGCTTGGAAGAGCTTTTTAGTGCTTCTTACTCCGACAATCATTGATCCCAAAGTTTATGACTGTCTAAACAGTCCATAGCAGCGACTCCACTTTGTATACACTCTATGTTTTAGTCCACTTCTACTCCATAATTTTCTCTCAAGTTGTCAGCGACTTGTTGGCTGTGGTGTTGCGCATTATTTCGTTGGCACAAATAAAACGCGAGATATTAGCTATCTCGTTAAAGCGATGAATGAAGTCTTCTTCGCTGTAGGAGTACGTTCTTTTCCTTTATACATTGTTCCATCTAAATCAATAAATATACTTTATACGCGCTATATTTCCCTCTGTGGTTTTCTCGAGATATCAAATCTCTTATTAGGATGATTATCTGCTTCATCGATGCATCTGAATACTTTGTTTGATCCACTCTCCTTTCATTGAAAAATTACGATCCCTGACGTTTAGATTTCACTGGTTGTTGAAAGGTAGATTGCATCCATCTGCAACTTTCTTTAGTGCGTCTTCTTTCAAACCAAAATCTTGTTTGAGTGCTTCTTTCAGACTGTACCATGGTCGTAGAATTAAAACGATTATGTGTAGTTTACCTTTGAAAAGTTTCTTTTGTCTTCCTACTCGTTCATTATTGTTAAAACTGCTTCATGCATTTGCGTTTTTGTTGTTTACTGGACGTTTCCGGGTATTCCTTCTTCTTCTACCGCAACTGAACTTTTACATTTGGATCTCTCTTCAGTACAAAACAACGACATCCAAAATTACAAAATTGCATGCCGTACTCTTGCAAACACAGCTTGACCATCCTATCCAGAGTGGCTAGTCGATGATTCGTACAAAACCCTTTTAGACGTAATTTTTCATGTCCCCAATCATAACAATGTATCCATGTACTTATCAAAAATATCTGCAGTAACGGGCACATTAAGCAAGCATTAACTAAAACAATGGTAATCTCTCAACAATTTCATAATGGACTTCTTTTAATTTTGACCATGAGTTTCGTCTACCCAAAATACGACACGCTACTTCCTGTTCTTTTGAGGTGCGACAATTTCTTCTAAAACTTCATACTCAGTTCATTGTTGTTTCTTCTTTTTATTCGCTCATATAAAATTCCTTTCTTCAGTTAATTTTTCAGATTATCAAACCATTCAGCTCGGTTAGCTGTTGTAAATCTTCTGGTGTTAATTCCATTTTGCATTCTCTCTTCCCGCTGAGACCTCGAATCGTCTCTCTGCTTGCACGTATAGTCAAATATAAGTTAAAAACTTTTCTTCATTCCCGACAGGTGAACTCCTCCTGAATATATCAGTCAAACCTTTCTAATTGAGATACTGGATTAGCTCTACTGTAGTAAAGCTTTTTGGCTAAGCCTTCAAATTCAATTCATGGTCAGCAGCGACACAGAGCTACTAAACCCGTTTTATCCCCATGCAATATGAAATTGTTTTTATAAACTGATCTACTGAAATACCATTTGTTCACTCACTGAACGGCATCTAAAATGTTCTTCATCCCATTCTATTCGAAAAATTTGATACTGGAACTTTTGACGTTCTACCATACGAATAGCATTTGTTTTAATATTTGCTTTCTTTTTCATAATCTCCAACTCCTGCATTAGGTGTATCATATTTTGCTTGAAAATCAGTTAGATTTCCCTAATCTTATGAAAACATGCAAAAGAAAAACCTAGAGAAAACTCGTTCTTCCTCATGCAGAGTTTCAATAGAATAATGATTTTGAATTCAATCGATGGATGTTTATCTTTTAAACCAATTTAACGCAAATTGATTTTTCAAAATAAGAATACTGGGTTGATCGAATCTGTCTCGACAATAAGTTTACGACTTAGAAGACATATTAGGATCTAAAGTCTGCTTCATCAATCCAACGAGCAATTTTGCACAGTGGGTCATCACAACTTCTGCATTATATTCATTCATTAAACGATGATTGAATACTTCTCTAAATAGTAATTGACGACCGCTCCAAGAGTATATTCACGCGTATGGTAAGTTTTGCATATAATTTGGATGGCTCCTTCTTGCACTAATTGCATCAGTCTTTGTGGAATGATTTTGCTTCAACTCACATTTTTGCAGCCACTTTATTGAATAATTCGGGCGTTGTAGATGGTGTGGCGAGTGGTTCAAATTGAGTCGCTTTGTTTTACCACTGCAATCGTATCTCCAATTTGGAAAATTCCTGTATCATATAATCCGATAATATCCCCAGCAACGCTGCTTTTACCGTCTACTACGAGCATCTGCCATAAATTGGGTTGTATGAGATAACTTCATACTCTTTTGAGAACGAGTTTGACGATACTCATCCTCCCGGTGTAATTCTCCTGAACAAAATCTCGAACAAAGGCAATACAGATCTCGGTGAGCTGGATTCATATTTGCTTGAATGATAAATCCACTAAATTGTTCTTCTAATGGTTCCAACTTTTTCCTGCCAGATTCTGTTTTTCAGCTGGGCGACTTGGCGCAAAATCCACGTGCTAGCATCTAAAAATGTTTGTACTCCAAAACCCATTGAGAATATGCAGAACCGAGAAGAATACTGGTGTGAATTTCCCATTCGCAATCGCTTCTTCCACCAAAATCATTACTCCTGCTTTCTAATAATAATTGAGCATCTTCACGGCTTTGTTCATATAAAGTCGATTGTTTGGTAACGCACAACTCCTTCAACTTCTCCATCCTCATGTAATGGTGTGTTAAAGTCATTGTCCCATTTCTCTTCAGGATGGCATCAATTCCACACGCTTATCATAAATGTATCGTGTAGCCCTAAAAATGTTTTCCCATCATTGGCCAGTTCATATGGATAAGCATCAATGCCATACTTCTTCTAATTCGACGCAAATCCAACTCCTAATGGTTCACGACCATCACGGTCTAATTATCATAAATACTGTACATTGGTACTGCACTGCATGCACTGCAAACTTCGAAATAATTTTCTTCTGTTTGAGGCTCAATCCTTTAGCACTGTCAATGACCATGACTGCACTGTCTACCGCCATTAATGTACGATGCGTATCTTCAGAGGATCATCCTCGTAGCCCTGGTGTATCTATCGATATTAATATGATTCCCATCATGTTCCACTTGCATCTGCAGAACTTGCCACAGAAATCCCGTTGTTTTTCAATTTCCATCCAGTCTGATTTTGCCGAATTTACCGAGTCTTTTTCCCTTTAACAGTACCTGCTTGGCGAATCGCTCCACTCATGTAATCAGGTAATTGTTCAGTAATCGTTGTTTCGCATCCGGGTGAGAACAATGGCAGTCTTACGTGAAGAAACTTCTGCCGCAGCTAATTGATTTGAGGCGTAATATAGCTCACTTCTATATCTCAATATCGTTTCTTTAGTATTATAGCCGATTTTACATGTTAATAACTCCACTTCTATATTTTCAAACGTTTCTTTAGTATTATAGCTGATTTTATTTTGAAAAGCAAGGTCTTATGTATTTTCACATTTCAAGATTCAAGAAATTCCATTGTTTTTTTTTATTTATGCTATGATATTACAAAAGGGAGGATTTTATGACTCAATCATTATCAATCGCATATATCAGTTTAACAGGGAATACTCATAGTTTTGTGATAAAATTAATCGAGTATTTTAAATTTCAACAATCCTCTTTACAATCAATTAATCAATGTTAAAGATATCATTCGGGATCATACAGAATTTTTGAATTAGAGCATCCTACCATTGCATTTCTTCCAACTTATTTAGAAGGTGGAAATGGGTAGATAACGGGATACTGAAATTCAACCAATCCTCTTGGAGATTTCCTTGTCTATCATGATAATTAAAAATGTTTTGGTATTGTCGGTAGCGGAAATCGCAACTTTAACAAACAATTTTGTTTAACTGCTCGTCAATATTCTGAGCGATTCCACTTCCCTGTATTAGACGAATTCTGAATTACGAGGGAGTCAAAGAGATGTTGAACGAATCGGGCAATGATAATTGAAAAATTGAATATTATATGAAAACGAGACGTTAATACGTCTCTTTTTATTTAGTTTTAGATTGTCCATGTCCCCATCTTTTGTACTAGCTTTTAATGAATCAGCAAATGAAGCATCCACTTCTAAATCCTCCTATTTTTGAATCACAATTTTTCTAGGAAAACAGTTGATTCCTTTAAAATCCTTCTTGTTTAAATCTGTCATCTTTTAAAACATACTGTGTAGCATTCGATTTAGCTGAAGAAACTGTATTCCGTATTTCTAAAAAATTTTTCGATACTTTATAAGAGTCATTCCTAATTTGAACATAAACAAAATTTCTATCTTTCCTAGGTAAACAACTTCTTCTTGTAGTTGAGTCTTTTGATACAATTGTTCCGGATATTGACTGGGATTATTTTTTCACGATAACTTTCCTGTTCAAAAACAGAATAATGTTCTTTTTGAAATGGCTTTCGTACATGATCGTATAGCTGGTGTTAATTGGCTCATCCACTGTATTGTAGAATGATACTGTAAAAATTTCCTCCTAAATAAATACCCGTTGTAATGATATAAATACATCGCTAATATTAGACTATCGATTTTTTGCTTTTATTCTTATAAAACCATCACCCATAAAAGAATAACGTTAAAGCTACTCCAATAATTCCTAACCAAAACTTGTCATAATAAAATTTTTCCGCATCTACAAATGTTTGATACATATCTACTTCATTCATACACTTCTCCCCTTTAGTACCATTCATTATACGCCTATCTGAAATCTTGAAGGAGATAAAAAATCTTCAGATTTGAGGGTACAATGATTTATCTGTAAAGATTGTGTAAAACTTGGGTTGCAGATTGCCCTCTTGTTCTAAAAAGTAATATTTCTTATGATTTAGAGTGCCAAATTATAGTTTGTATTTAAAAGAAAATTTCTCGAGAAAACAATCGCTAGAACTTCTTTCTCTATTTCTGATAAGACTGTTGAAAGAGTGATGAAGAAGTTTAAAGTGACAATGCAACGATATAACTATTTACCAAAGTGCTTTTGTTTAGATGAATCCTAGAGGCGTCAAAACGCAACAAGGAGAAATGAAACCTCACCTGTTTGCAGATGGGACAGCAAATCATCAATTAACTGATATCTTCACCTGCAGAACACTCCGCTGAAACTGACTTTCTCTTTATGACGTTCTCCGTAAAACAACGTTTAAAGTGCAAAATATTTGGTGATGGATATGAATGCTACTTATCAAAACCCCTATTAAAACCAGTGATTCCAAACGCTGTTATCAGAGTAGATCGATTCCACTATCGTTCAACATATGAATCGTAATTTTAATCAACTTCGAGGTTGTAATTGTGAAGCAATTCTCTGCTACATCAACACAACAGAAGACATTGAAACGCTATTGGAAACTGCTGTTAAAAACAAGCGATGAATTAGATGAAGAAAAATTAAGGTATAATTATCACTTCAAAACCTATCTTACTCAAGCACAATTAGTAGATAAATTATTGAGTTTTTAACGAGTGTTATCAGATGCATATGATTTCATCCAGAACTTAGAAAAAGCCTACAAGAAGAAAGATTATGAGGCATTTATGACATGTATAAAGGAGATTCCAAGACAATTACCTTATGAATTTAAGAAGAAGTTTGAAGTATTCAAACGTTTTCAGGATAGGGATTTATCAAGCATTTACGACAGAGATATTCCAATGGAGCTATTGAAGGAACGAATAATTTCATTAAAGTGATTAAACGTGTGGCATATGGATATCGAAATTTTGAGAATATGAAATTAAAATTAAGATTATCAAAGGGTGTTTCTTTTACCCGGTCAATAGAAAGTCATTATGATTTAAGAAAGGTTGTATAGAGTCGTTTTAACTTGACAATGAGCCTCCATGGGCATGTTGAATTGGGGAAAGCGAAAAATAATATCAAATTTCACAGCCCCCAAACCGCTAATCGCGGATAACATGCCCCTGCTCATTATAAAGTTAAACTAGATTTCATTCATAGTTATGTTTTGTGGTAGATTGTTAAATAGATTAAATCGTTAATTTTCTTCCACCTTGTTCAGTTAAAATTAAAGACTTAATTTGGTGTTAAATTTGATTCACCAGCAGGAATTTTGTCGATGAGCCCAAAAATCCTGTCAGTGATTTCTCACCAACAGGGATTTATCGAATCGTTATAGAACTTTTATTCTAATATTACTCTTCTTCTTTTTCTTTGATGTAGCTACAAGACCTAGACTTGCTAAAACAGTCATTGCTGCTGAACCAAAAGATTGAAACTTCGTTACCCGTACCAGTATTTGGTAATACTTTTTGATTTTGAACCTTTTGATTCTTGAGATGTAGTTTGAGGATTTTCTTTTACATCTTTAGTTTGAGTTACAGTGAGGTTGTTCTGAATTATTAGAAGGTACTACTGTCGGTTTTGAATCTTCTTGAGTATTATTTTGTTGTTTATCACTCTTTAGGGCTTTCAGCAACTTCAACTGGAACAAATACTGTTGTTTCTTTTCCATCTGCTAATCTTAACGTTACTTTAGCAAATTTTTCTACCTAATGTGAGTTGTATCAGGTAAGTCTATACTAATAACCGTAATGCTCTCAGGTAAGTTTAGTTTAGCAATGATATCAGCTTGAGTAATTGCTTTTTCCAAGTTCAACTTTTTACAACTCAGTAACAGATGCTTGTAATGAACCTTCAAAAGCTAATGCTC